>Ga0213868_10002329_pt1 | contig 18260 bp, 18 predicted proteins | sample PICome_9_FD_160087 | JGI IMG/M metagenome (GOLD analysis project Ga0213868, IMG submission 160087) | Coastal seawater microbial communities near Pivers Island, North Carolina, United States - PICO127 | ecosystem: Environmental > Aquatic > Marine > Coastal | place: USA: North Carolina...
TCAGACGGCTCGCTATTCTCACGGGCCTCTGGTGCCTCTGGTGTCCCTGGCGCTTCGGGTGCTTCTTCCTCAGCGGCCAGTGCTTCGGCTTCGTCCTCGTCGATCTGATCCATCAGCGATGCGCTGACCGAAACGACAGCTTCCTCGACCTGCGGCACGTTCCGGGTGGCGGTCTTGAACTTCTCCATTGTGAAATCGGGGCTGACCAGGGCTGGATCCCCTTCCACCCGCACGGACATGCCATAGCGCGTCTCGATCTGGGCCACATGTTCACGTTTTTGGTTCATCAGGAAGTTGGCGATGCCAACCGGTGCCTTGATCAAGACCTCGCGGGTGCGGCGACGTGTGCCTTCTTCTTCGATCTGGCGGATGATCGACAGCGCAAGGTTGTCGTCAGACCGGATCAGACCTGTGCCGTGACACGCATGACAAGGCTGTGTCGTCGCCTCGATCATGCCGGGGCGCAGACGCTGACGCGACATTTCCATCAAGCCAAAGCCCGAAATGCGGCCAACCTGAATGCGGGCGCGGTCGGTCTTGAGCTTGTCCTTCATCCGCTTTTCGACGGCAGCGTTGTTCTTGCGTTCGTCCATGTCGATAAAGTCGATCACGATCAAACCGGCCAGATCGCGCAGGCGCAACTGGCGGGCCACCTCATCGGCGGCCTCCAGGTTGGTTTTGGTCGCTGTCTGCTCGATCGATCCCTCTTTGGTCGCGCGGCCCGAGTTGACGTCGATGGCGACAAGCGCCTCGGTCACACCGATCACGATATAGCCACCCGATGGCAGCTGGACGGTTGGGTTGAACATGCCCGACAGATAGCTTTCCACCTGGTAGCGGGCGAAAAGCGGCAGTGTTTCCTCATAGCGTTTCACGTTCTTGGCGTGCGACGGCATGATCATCTTCATGAAGTCCTTGGCGATGCGGTAGCCGCGCTCGCCCTCCACAAAGACCTCGTCAATGTCCCTGTTATACAGGTCGCGGATCGACCGTTTGATCAGGTCGCCCTCTTCATAGATCTTTGCCGGTGCGATGGATTTCAGCGTCAGCTCGCGGATCTGTTCCCACATCCGCTGAAGATATTCATAATCGCGCTTGATCTCGGCGCGCGTCCGCTTGGCACCTGCGGTCCGAACGATCAGCCCCGCACCTTGCGGCACTTTGATCTCATTCGCGATTTCCTTGAGCTTCTTGCGGTCAACAGCATTGGTGATCTTGCGGCTGATGCCGCCGCCGCGCGCGGTGTTCGGCATCAACACGCAGTAGCGCCCCGCCAAGGACAGATATGTCGTCAGGGCGGCACCCTTGTTGCCGCGTTCTTCCTTGACCACCTGGATCAGCAGGATCTGACGAACCTTGATCACTTCCTGGATCTTGTACCGACGGGCACGCGGTTGGCGCACGGGACGAAGATCTTCGCTGTCGTCTTCTTCAGAGACCGATTCGATGCTTTCGTCCTTGGACGCGGCATCGGCCTTGTTATCGGCATCATCCTCTTCGTGATCATCGTCATGGTGATCCGTATCGTCAGAGCTGTCGTCGCCATCTGCAGCTTCATCGGCCTGCGGCGTCTCAACCGGCGTCTCAGGCACGCGCTCCATCGGCGATGACGCCTCGTCGTCGCTCACGTCGACTTCGTCATCATCAGACAGATCGACAGTCTCCATGCCCACAATCTCAGCCGAGGTTGTCGCATCGTCGCTCCGGGCCTCTTCGGCCTTTGACTTGCCACGGCTGCGCGACCGCGAGCGGCGCTTTGGCTTGCTCTCGTCGTCTTCCTTTGCCGCCTGCGCCTCGGCATAGGCGCGCTCTTCTTCCATCAGGGCCTGACGGTCCGCGACAGGGATTTGGTAATAATCGGGGTGGATCTCTGAAAAGGCAAGAAAGCCATGGCGGTTGCCGCCATAGTCCACGAAAGCCGCCTGCAAAGACGGCTCTACCCGCGTTACCTTGGCGAGATAGATATTGCCAGCAAGCTGGCGTTTGTTTTCGGATTCAAAGTCAAATTCCTCAACCTTGTTTCCATCGACCACCACAACACGGATCTCTTCCGCGTGGGAGGCATCGATAAGCATTTTCTTAGGCATGTTCTCACTATGCATACGGCACGCGCCCCTATCATCCCCGGGGGGGATAGCAGCTTTGCGGTATGACTTGTCCGGGCGATGTCTGACGGCACAAGGACGGGGCCTGAAAAGGCCTGCCGTATCCTGCTCTTGGCGTCTGCGCGCGTCATCGCGGTTCTTCTCCGATGCGATCGGGAAACCCGCCGCATCCATTCATTTGGCCGCAGCCATCAAAGGTTTCCCTGTCAGACTGTCAGCGGTTCTTTGGCCGTTTCCGGCCCAATCGGCCTGCTGGTGAAGGTGCTTGTCCTAACCTCTACCCGCAGCGAATCTCTCAAAAGGAACACGTATGGCGCGAAAGCGCGTATCGCTCCTGATAAAACAGGATAATGGCTTTGGATGATAAAACACAATGGGCAATCGTTGAGGACTGCCGCGAAATTGCGGTCTGGCCCCGATTGCTTGACAAGAATGTTTGCATCAGGCTCACCTGAACGGGATGAAAACATCTGAAATACCCTGCGATCTGCGCCGCAGGGATCAAGACCCAAAGGACCCTACATGCATAAATTCCTGCGCCCCGCTCTTGTCTTGTCTCTCTTGGGACTGGCGGCTTGTGACGAAATGGCCGTTGCGAATGACCCGACCGCATTGGCAGACCTACGCGGCCAGAAAAGCTGTGTGGCTGCCGTGGCAAAACAAACAAGCGCCTCTGGTGTGACACTGAACACCACATTGCCCATCGTCGAGATCAACCGTTATGTCGTTGATGTGCCAAATGCCCCGTCATGGACCTGTGTCACGGACGACAATGGCAAGGCGCTGCAGATTGTGGAACGCCGAACGGGCTGATCGGTCGGCCGACCCTTTGCGCAATGCGCCAACCCCGGCACGCGCTCAGAGGTAATCTGAGCGCTGCAAGCCATATTTGGCCATCTTTTCGTTTAACGTCCGCCGCGGCAGGCATAATTCGTCCATCACCGATGCGATCGACCCTTTGTGCCGGCGCATGGTATTGTCGATCAGCATCCGTTCAAAAGCTTCGACATATTCCTTGAGCGGCTTGCCTTCGGTGGTCATGACCGGCTGCATTTCCTCATGATCCGACATCAGCAAGGATGCGATGGTCCCCGATCCGCGCCGCGATTGCAGCACCGCACGTTCAGCCACATTGATCAGCTGCCGCACATTGCCCGGCCAGGGGGCCTGCAACAATTGCGCAGCCTCTTGCGCGCTGACCTGTGGCGCGTCGCAGCCGTATTCCTCGGCGAATTGATCACTCAGCCGGGTGAAAAGCGTCAGAATATCCTCGCCGCGCTGGCGCAGCGGTGGCACGGTGATCCGCAAGGCGGCCAGCCGGTAGAACAAATCACTGCGCAGCGCATCCTCTGATGTACGGCCCGCTTCTTGCAAATTGGAGATCGCCACGATCCGCGTCTCTGCCGGGGTGCCCTGTTCGTTGATTACGCTCAGCAGCCGCGCCTGCAGCGTCTCTGACAAGGCCTCGACATCCTCAAGCACCAGGGTTCCGCCACGGGCTTCTTCGATGGCAGGCAAAAGCGCGTCTTCGGGCTGCATCGGGCCAAACAATCGCTTGCTCAGGGCGTCCTCTTCAAATGCACCGCAAGAGACCAGCACAAATTTCTTGCCCGCCCGGCTGCCGACCGCATGCAAGGCATGCGCCACCAGCGTCTTGCCCGTTCCCGTTTCCCCGTCGATCAACACATGGCCGTCGGCCTGGCCCAGATCCAGAATATCCTCACGCAGACGGTCCATCACCGGCGATTGCCCGATGAGTTTTTTCATCAATTGCCCGCCATCAGACAATTCCCGCCGCAAGGCGCGGTTGTCCATCACCAGACGGCGTGCATTGGTGGCCTTCTTGGCCAGCTCCGACATCCGTTCGGGGTTGAACGGCTTTTCCAGGAAATCAAAGGCCCCCACGCGCATCGCTTCGACTGCCATCGGCACATCGCCATGCCCGGTGATCATGATGACCGGCAAGGCGCTGTCATTGCCCATCAGTTTTTTGAGGAACTGCATCCCGTCCATGCCCGGCATCTTGATGTCGGAAATCACAATGCCCGGATAATCCGGCCCCAAAGTCTTGAGCGCATCCTCGGCAGAGCCGAAGGTTTCCGTGTCATAACCAGACAGGGCCAGCCACTGGCTGATCGACTGCCGCATGTCCTTTTCGTCATCAACAATCGCGATCTTCATTGCCTGTGCCATCTTGCGTTACTCCGCAGCTTCAACCGTGTTCTTTTCGCCCAAAATGGGCAATTGCATTTCAAAGACCGCCCCGCCTGCCTGTCCATTGCGCGCCGTCAACCGTCCGCCCAGGTCGTTTACGATGCCCGACGATATCGCAAGGCCCAAGCCGACACCGTCACCGGGCTGCTTGGTGGTGTAGAACGGCTCAAACAGCGCGTCGAGGTCCTCAATACCCGGACCATTGTCCCGCACGGTCAGGGTCGCGGTCTCTCCGGCAGACAGAATGATTTCGACCTGCGGGTTCCTGACTGATTTGGTGGCATCAAGGGCATTGCGCAAGAGGTTGACCATAACCTGCTCAATCCGCATCCGGTCCCCCATCACAATAACAGGATCATCGGGCAGGATCCGGGCGATCTGAACCTTCCTCTGGCGCAGCTGCGGCTCCATCATCGACATGGATGACGCAAGCGCGGCCCCCATATCCACAGGCGAAAACGCCTCCTGCCCCTTGCGTGCATAGGATTTCAACTGGCGCGTAATGGCCCCCATCCGCTCGATCAGATCGTCAATCCGCCCAAAAGACGACAGCGCCTCGTCCGGCCGGTTGCGCCGCAACAGCAACCGCGCGCCCGCCAGATAGGTTTTCATCGCGGCCAATGGCTGGTTCAACTCGTGGCTCACCGCCGCCGACATTTCGCCCAGGGCTGCCAGTTTGCTGGATTGCTCCAGCGTCTGCTCGGCCACGGCAAGGGTCTCTTGCACCCGTTTGCGCTCAGCGATTTCCCGCTGGAGCGCCGCATTCAATGCGCGAAGTTTGGCCGACTCCCGCTGGAAAATGGCCAGCCTGCCCGCCGTCTGACGGCTGAGAAAATAAAACGTCAGCGCCAGCAGAATCGCAAAGCCCATGACTTCCAGCGCCAAAACCCCGTTCACTCCCTCGCGCACACTCGCATAGGTGGTGTAACTGGTGATCCGCCACCCACGAAACGGGATCCGGCTTTCCAACCGCATGACAGCCTCACCTTGCAGGTAGGCATCGGGCGGCAGCGCGGTCCAATCGGCCGTGGCCTTGATCGCGCGCTCAATCGCTGTCTGGGCGGTCTGGTTGGCCAGCGCCTCCGCCTCCGTCAGGCCACGCCAGCGGGGCGATGTGGCAAGGATAATCGTGCCGGTGCTGTCCGTGACGATCACGGCATCTGAAATCCCGGCCCAGGCCCGCTCGAACTTGCGCAGATCCACCTCGACCGCGATAACGCCCAGCGTATTGCCACCCGATTGAATACGCCGCGAATACATGAAGCGATATCCGCCCGATTGTCGTTCAATGGTGCTGAAAACCGTCGTGTTCGACCGGATCGCGTCAAAGAAATAGGGCTCTGAGCGATGCGATGATCCCAACCGGTTGCGGTCCGTGGCCGCCACAGTGCGCCCATCGATGTCATAAAGCATCAAGGATGCCGCGCCGATCTCATCGACAAATGAAATCAAACGCTGGGTGGACAGCGAATAATCCGCATCCTGCAAGGCCGCGATCAAGGAAGGGTCGCGTGCCAAAAGCTGTGGCACAATGGCATTCTGGCGCAATTCCGCCAAAAGGTTACCGCTATAAAGGGCAATACGCAATTCGGCACGGTTGCGGGTACTGTCCGTAAACCTGTCCGTCAGCAGCTTGTTGGTGACCGAAATCACGATCACCGCAATGACCAGCAAAAACACCAGCGCAAGGCGCACGCGCCAGGAAACGGTCAAAGGCAGCTTGATGTCCGAGGATGCGCTCATGCACGCATGATACGCGCCCCATGGGCGGCACTCAAGTCACGCCGTCGTCAGCGCCCCTGCCAATGCGCGGAACAGCGCCACCCCGTCGGTGCCGCCATGCCCCGCATCTGCCGCCCGCTCAGGGTGCGGCATCATGCCCAGCACGCGGCGGTTCTGTGACAGAATGCCCGCAATATCGGCCCGCGCCCCATTGGGGTTATCGGTATAGGTAAAGGCCACCCGGTCCTCGCCCTGCAAACGCGCAATCGTCTCATCATCGGCAAAATAATTGCCATCGTGATGGGCAATCGGAATGTTGATTACATCCCCCGCATTGTAGCCGGCTGTGAAATCACTGTCAGAGGTCTGAACCTCCAACCCAACCGTCCGGCAGATATATTTCAAACCCGCATTGCGCAGCAGTGCCCCCGGCAAAAGCCCGGTCTCCGTCAGGACCTGGAAACCGTTGCAGATGCCCAGGACATAACCGCCGCGCTCCGCATGCGCCTTGACCGACCGAACAATCGGTGACTGCGCGGCAATCGCCCCGCAGCGCAGGTAATCCCCATAGGAAAACCCGCCCGGAATACCAACAATATCAACGCCCTGCGGCAGTTCGCTATCCTTGTGCCAGACCATCTCCACCTCCGCGCCTGCCGCCTCAAAGGCCACAGCAAGGTCGCGATCACAATTCGACCCCGGAAAGACAACGACTGCAGCACGCATCAGGACATCTCCACCGTATAGGATTCGATCACCGTATTGGCCAAAAGCTTTTCGCACATCGCGGTGACATCCGCCTCCGAACTGCCCTCCGCCAGATCCAGCTCAATCACCTTGCCCTGACGCACGCTTTGCACGCCCTCAAACCCCAGCGCCCCCAGCGCATGCCGGACTGCCTCACCCTGAGGGTCCAGCACTCCATTCTTCAGCATCACATGTACCCGTGCTTTCATCGCCCGTCCCCTGCTTCATCTTGCCAATAAACTCAAGCCCGTGGCCTGCGTCAGTTGATCAACGTTGGTTTTGTAATCGGTGTCGAGGTCTTGGGCAGAACGCCCAAACGCCGCGCCACTTCCGTATAGGCGTCGGTCAGGGACCCCAGATCGCGCCGGAACACATCCTTGTCCAGCTTCTGACCTGTCTCGATGTCCCACAAACGACAGCTGTCAGGGCTGATCTCATCCGCGATGATCAACCGCTGGAAATCTCCATCATAGACCCGGCCGATCTCGATCTTGAAATCCACCAGCCGAATGCCGACCGCCATCATGATCCCTGACAAGAAGTCGTTGACCCGCAGCGCCAGGCTCAGGATGTCTTCCATGTCTTGCTGGCTCGCCCAGCCAAAGGCCGCGATATGCTCTTCGGTGACCAATGGGTCGCCCAGGCTGTCGTCCTTATAGCAATATTCCACGATTGGTCTGGGCAGCTGCGTGCCCTCGTCGATGCCCAGACGTTTGGACATGGTACCCGCCGCATAATTGCGCACGATCACCTCAAGCGGAATGATCTCGCATTGGCGCACCAATTGCTCGCGCATGTTCAGACGTTTGATGAAATGCGTCGGCACGCCAATCTGGTTCAGACCGGTCATGAAAAATTCCGACAAGCGGTTGTTCAAGACCCCTTTGCCTTCGATCACGTCTTTTTTCTGTGCGTTAAACGCAGTCGCATCATCTTTGAAATACTGCACGATCGTACCCGGCTCCGGGCCTTCATACAGAATTTTCGCTTTGCCTTCGTAGATTTTCTTGCGCCGGGCCATGGGCGTCCTTTCGCGATATAGGCTCGGGGGGGCTCCCCAACCCAGTTGCGGTCCTCTTAGTCTATGGTCACCGTTCCTGCAAGCATAGCTGCATCTTGTTTGGTGCGGGGTGCATACACATCTCGATTGGGTGTTCACGTTGAAATGGAGGATACCAGATGACATCGATGAAAGACCGCGAAAGGGCGTTTGAAAACAAATTCGCCCATGACGCTGAAATGCTGTTCAAAGCAGAGGCACGCCGCAACAAGCTATTGGGCCTTTGGGCTGCTGGATTGCTGGGAAAAACCGGTGATGCCGCCGCCGAATATGCCAAGCAGGTCGTCAAGGCCGATTTCGAAGAGCCCGGCCACGAAGATGTCTTTCGCAAAGTGGCGGGCGATCTTGGCGACCGGGCAGATGAGGCCACGATCCGCCAGCAGATGGCAGCGCTGATGGCCGAAGCCAAATCGCAGGTCCTCTCCGAATACGAGTGACCCGCACCAGCCCGCCGCCCCGCAGCGGCAAGCAAACCGACAAGCGCCCTTTGGACCCGCAAAGGGCGCAACAAGGCTGCCGCCAAAGCCGCAACAATCGCCCAAACTCTAATAATCAAAATGAAGATTATGAGTTTGCCTTGATAAGGCCGCCATGGCACTAAGCAGGGTCTTTTTTTGTCAGGATGCGCATATGACCACCTCTTTCACCGATCTTCTGGCCCAAAAGGGTGTCTTGATGGCGGATGGGGCCACTGGCACCAATCTGTTCAACATGGGCCTGATGTCCGGCGATGCCCCGGAAATGTGGAACACCGATGAGCCCAAGAAAATCATCGCGCTGTACAAAGGTGCCGTCGAATCGGGCAGTGACCTGTTTCTGACCAACTCCTTCGGAGCCAATGCATCGCGCCTGAAGCTGCATAACGCAGGCCACCGGGCCCATGAATTGAGCCGGGTTGCCGCCGAACTTGCCCGCGAGGTCGCCGATACCGCAGGCCGCCCGGTGATCGTGGCGGGCTCCGTCGGCCCCACCGGTGAAATCATGGAACCCGTGGGCACGCTCAGCCATGCGCTGGCCGTCGAAATGTTTCATGAAACCGCCGACGGGCTCAAGGCAGGCGGCGCCGACATTGGCTGGCTGGAGACGATCAGCGCCGCAGAAGAATACCGCGCCGCCGCCGAAGGTTTCGCCCTTGCGGGCCTGCCGTGGTGCGGCACCATGAGCTTTGACACCGCAGGCCGCACCATGATGGGCCTGACCTCCGAAGGCATGGTTGATCTGGTCGAGGGGCTTGAGAACGCACCGATGGCTTACGGTGCCAATTGCGGCACCGGGGCCTCTGACCTGCTGCGCACGGTTCTGGGCTTTGCCGGCAAGGGCAGCACAAGGCCGATCATCGCCAAGGGCAATGCGGGCATCCCGAAATACGTCGATGGCCATATCCATTACGACGGCACACCCGAATTGATGGGCCAATATGCGGTCATGGCACGCAACTGCGGTGCCAGCATCATCGGCGGTTGCTGCGGCACGATGCCCGAACACCTCAAAGCCATGCGAGAGGCGCTGGACAGCACCCCCAAGGGCACCCCGCCCGAACTGGACGAAATCAAGGCCGTGCTGGGTGATTTTTCATCCGCCACCGATGGCACCGGTGACAGTGCAGCCCCCAAGCGCCCGGCCCGTTCAGGCGGCCGCCGCCGCAGCTAGGCTGGCCCTGCGCCATCGCGGGAAAACGCGCTAAAACAGCGACATCTGTGCGCCGGGCAACACCGGCGCACGAAACAGATCACAGCGCATTGCCTGTGCCTTGCCCCCCAAACCCAAACGTTTCACCGCCAGATCGAACCTTTGTGCGATGATCTGCGCATAGGGCCCCTCGCCGCGCATCCGGCGATGCCACTGGGAATCGTAACTCTTGCCGCCATGCATTTCGCGCAACAGGGACATGATCCGTTCAGCCCGGTCTGGATAATGCTGCGCCAGCCATTCCTGCACCAGGGGTGAAACCTCGGCAGGCAGGCGCAGCATGATCCAGCTTGCATGGCGCGCCCCGGCGTCCCTTCCCGCAGCCAAAATCGCCTCCAGCTCGGGGTCCGTCAACGCCGGGATCAGGGGCGACGCCATGATGCGCACCGGAATGGCGGCCTCTGCCAGCCTGCGGATCACCTGCAGCCGCCTTGCCGGTGCTGGGGCACGCGGCTCCATCAGGCGGCTCAGCCGCGCGTCCAGCGTGGTCACTGAAATTCCCACCCGCACCAATCCGCGACGCGCCATATCCTGCAAGATATCTATGTCCCGCTCAATCAGGCTGCCCTTGGTGACAATCGCCACCGGATGCCCCGCGCGGGCCAGCACCTCAAGACAGGCACGCATGATTTCATGTTCTTTTTCAATAGGCTGATAAGGATCCGTATTGGTCCCAATGGCAATTGGCGCGACCGCGTAGTTTTTCGCCGCCAATTCCTTGCGCAGCACATCCGGGGCATCCGGCCGGGCAATCAGCTGCGTTTCGAAATCCAGCCCCGGCGACAGGCCCAGATAGGCGTGACTGGGGCGCGCAAAACAATAGACACAGCCATGCTCGCAACCCCTGTAGGGGTTGATGGAGCGATCAAAGGGCAGATCGGGCGATCGGTTATAGGTGATCATCCGGCGCGGCACCTCTATCCGCGTCTGGGTGCGCAGCACCGGAAGCTCCTCATCGCGTGCCCAGCCATCATCAACAGCCGCCACCACATGCCGCTCAAAGCGGCCGGCATGGTTGCTGCCCGCCGCGCGCCCCTTGATCCTGTACCGACTTTGTTCGTTGTCCATTGCAAATCAATAGAACAAAATAAGAACACGCGCAATCCACCAAGCTGATCTGCCCGTCAGGAATGCAAAAAGTTTCATAATGATCTATCGAAAAATGCGTCGCACATTACGCGGCCTATGTCGCAATTTGCGTACCAATTCGTTGACTTTCATGACAGAACTGTTCCCAGATCAACAGCTGCAGACCAAGCAGAAGGAATACCGAATGTCCGACGAAGACGAAATCATCCTCTCCGAACTTGATGACGAAGAGCTTGTCCAGCAAATGTTTGACGATCTCTACGATGGTCTCAGGGAAGAGATCGAAGAGGGGGTGAACATCCTGCTTGAACGCAAGTGGGAACCCTATGACATCCTGACCAAGGCGCTTGTCGGCGGCATGACCATCGTTGGGGCCGACTTCCGCGACGGTATCTTGTTTGTTCCAGAGGTGCTGCTGGCCGCCAATGCGATGAAAGGTGGCATGGCCATCCTCAAGCCGCTGCTGGCCGAAACCGGCGCACCGCGCGTGGGCAAAATGGTGATCGGCACGGTCAAGGGCGACATTCACGACATCGGCAAGAACCTCGTGGGGATGATGATGGAAGGTGCCGGCTTTGAGGTAGTGGATCTGGGCATCAACAACCCGGTCGAAGCCTATCTGGAGGCCATGGAAACCGAAGGGCCCGATATCCTTGGCATGTCTGCCCTGCTGACCACGACGATGCCCTATATGAAGGTCGTCATTGACACGATGGTAGAACAGGGCATCCGCGATGATTACATCGTTCTGGTTGGCGGTGCCCCCCTGAACGAAGAATTCGGCAAGGCCATCGGCGCAGACGCCTATTGCCGCGATGCCGCGGTGGCGGTGGAAACCGCCAAGGAATGGATGGCGCGCAAACACAACAGCGCCAAATCCGCCTGAGCCGTCGCTGCCTGAGAATGATACCAGGGCCTCACCTTCGGGTGAGGCCTTTTTTGCAAGCACATCGGCACCTATGTCCATGACATAAGGAGACCCTCATGCCCCACGCGCGTTTTGCCCTCATCTTTGTCGCGGCCCTGATCGCGGCCGCCCTGACAATCTGGCTGCTCAGCCTTGGCGGCCCCACTTTCATACTGGCAGCCCTGCCCGCCTTCCTGCTTGCGGCCCTTGCCCTCAGAACCCTGCGCCAATGATCCCCTCCGACACCACCCTCACCGAAGAAGGCCTGCCGCTCGACGCACCTCAGGGGCGCATCCTTCTGATCGCCTGCGGTGCCCTCGCCCGCGAGATCCTCGATCTCAAGGCGCTGAACGGCTGGACGCATCTGGATCTCACCTGCCTACCTGCCAAACTGCACCTCTACCCCGAAAAGATCACCGATGCCGTGCGGTCTTGCGTGGCCAAACATCGTCATGCCTATACAGATATCTTCGTCGTCTACGCCGATTGCGGCACCGGGGGCCTGCTGCAAGCAGCCTGCGACGAGATGAGCATCAGGATGATCGCAGGGCCCCACTGCTACAGTTTCTTCGAAGGCAATGCCGCCTTTGCCGCCAAGGCGGACAGGGAATTCACCAGCTTCTACCTCACTGATTTCCTCGTGCGCCAATTCGACGCCTTCATCTGGAAACCCATGGGCCTGGACCGTCATCCCCAATTGCGCGACATGTATTTTGGCAATTACGAAAAACTGATCTATCAGGCCCAGACCGATGATCCCGCCCTCACCGCCAAGGCCAGGACCTGCGCCGAAAAACTCGGCCTCGCCTTCGAACGCCGCTTCACCGGCTACGGCGATCTTGAAACCGCGCTCAAGACCCTCTGACCAAAAAAATCCAGCTTCCCTCTTTTTGGCCCAAAATACCTCGGGGTTTGGGGCAGCGCCCCAATCTACCCTAAAATATCCCCGGAAAAACCTCGATCCCCGAACACTGCCCGGGTCAAAGGTCTCAGCGCGTCAAACAATACCCGCGTCAGCCAACCTGCGCCGCAGTTTCCTTGACCCGCTCGATCATCGCCCGCAACCCGTTGGAGCGCTGCGCAGACAAATGGTCGTTCAACCCCAAACGTCCCATCTCGGCCCGCGCATCCACCGCCAGCACCTCTCGTGGGCTCAGCCCGTTATACAAGATGCGCAGCACGGCAATCAGGCCCGACACGATCATCGCATCGCTGGCCCCGTCGAAATGCAGCTTGCCGTCCTCGAAACTGGCATGCAGCCAGACCTGTGAGGCGCAGCCATCCACCTTTGTCGCGGGCACCCGCAGGGCCTCTTGCAACGGCTCCATCGCCTTGCCTTGGTCAATCACATGGCGATAGCGGTCTTCCCAATCGTCCAGGAACTCAAAATCTTCAACAAGCTCTTCGAAGGCTGGATTTGCCATGGGTTAACGGATCCTTTGCTATTTCCCCCCTGAGGTAGGTGCCTGCCAGCAAAAGGTCCAGCCCCTTCCCAAGACTGCCGCAATAGGGTAGTCAAAAGTCAGCGAATTTTCCAAGGCGAGCCTCATGCGCAAGACACTTCCCCTCCTTCTGGCAGCGACATTAACCCTTGGTGCCTGCGGCATGGTCCGGGAAAGCCGGGTAAACCCGTTCAACTGGTTCGGCCAATCGCGTTCAGAGCCGGTGCAACAGGTCGAAAACACCAACCCACTGATTCCCAAAAGCGGTGGATTATTCTCAAGAGCCCGCGCCGATGAGGCGGTCTATAACGGACGCCCGTTTGAGCAGGTGACGGATCTGACCGTTGAACGCATTCCGGGTGGTGCCATCATACGCGCCACCGGCCTTGCCGCGCGCCAGGGCATCTATGCGGTACAGCTCACCCCCGAAAACGAGGCGGAACTGCCCGTGGACGGTGTCTTGACCTACCGGCTCGAAGGCATTCGGCCCAGCAAGCCCACGCCAATCGGCAGCAAACCAACCCGCGAAGTCACGGCAGCGCGCAAGTTGACCGATCAACAGCTCGCGGGCGTGCAGCGCATCCGCGTCGAAGGGCAGCTGAACGCCCAGGTCGCCCGCAGATAGCATTCCCAGGCCGGACAAGGTTTGCCCGGCCCGACTGAACGACCAGAACTGCCTGGCCTGAGGTGTTACGTGGTTTAGCAGCTATGGCGCGAAACGCGTCAGAGTGCGGCTGTCACGATGATTTCAACGGTAAATTCCGGCTTTGCCAATTTCGCCTCGCCGCAGGCGCGGGCTGGCGTATGGCCTTGTGGGACCCAGGCATCCCAAACGCTGTTCATCTCGGCGAAATCGGCCATATCCGCAAGCCAGATCACGGTCTGCAAGATCCGCGTCTTGTCTGATCCGACTTCCGCCAAAAGCGCATCAATCTGGTCCAGACAATCCTGCGTCTGCTTGGCCACGCTTGCCCCTGCCGTGCCCACCTGGCCGGCCAGGTAGACCGTGCCATTATGGGTCACGCTCTGGCTCATGCGGTGGTTAGAGTGGTGCCGTTCAATATCCGCCATGGGACGATTCCTTTGTTAAAAAAGAGGTCTCAGACCTCAACCACTTCGACATTGCTGCCACGGGCTGTCAGGGCAATCTTGCCCTCGCACAACCGCAAGGCATCATTGCCAAAAACTTCGCGCCGCCAGCCGCGCATGGCGGGCACATCGCGCAGCCCCGCCGCGATCTCATCCAGATCAGCAGCCGGGGCGATCAGCTTGGCCGCGACACCGGCCTGTTCGGTCTTGGCCTTCAGCAACACCCGCAACAGGTCCGCCAAGGCGGGGTTTACTTGCAGTTTTTCCCGGCTGCGGTCGGGTTTGGGCATCTTGTCGGCCGGGCAATTCTTGCCATCGGCTATCGCCTTGAGGATGCCGTTGGCAATATCGCCCTTGCGTCCTTCACGCAGCAGCAATCTGGCGCGGCTCAACTCGTCATGGTTCGACGGTTTCAGGCTGGCCAGTTCCACCAGCGCGTCATCCTTGTAGATCCGGTTGCGTGGCACGTTGCGGCTTTGGGCATATTCTTCGCGAAAGGCTGCCAATTCGCGGACCATGGCCAGGAACTTAGGCGAATTTGTCCGGGTTTTCACCCGCTTCCAAGCCTCCTGGGGCTTGGTGATATAGGTCTCGGGCGAGGTCAGGATGGTCAGCTCTTCGGCCACCCAGCGTTCCCGGCCACTCTCTTCCAGCTTTTCGGCCAAGAACTCATACACCTGCCGCAGATGGGTCACATCGGCCAGGGCATATTGCTTTTGCGCGTCCGACAAGGGCCGCCGCGACCAATCTGTAAAGCGGGATGTCTTGTCCACGCCCGCATGGCAAATCTTGCGCACCAGCGTCTCATACCCAACCTGTTCGCCAAAGCCGCAGACCATGGCTGCGACCTGAGTGTCAAACAGCGGCTCGGGAAAGACCTGCGCATCCACAAAGAAGATTTCCAGATCCTGGCGCGCGGCATGAAACACCTTGACCACATCGGTATTGCGAAACAGCTCATACAGCGGCTCAAGCGATATATCATCCGCTAGAGGGTCCAGCAGAACGGCTGTGCTGTCATCGGTGCCCGGCATCGCCAATTGCACCAGACAAAGCTTGGAATAATAGGTTCTTTCCCGCAAAAATTCCGTGTCTACAGTGACATAGGGGTGATTGGCGGCTTGCGTGCAGAACGCCGCGAGGTCGGCAGTTGTTGTTATTGTTTTCATGGGCTCACTTCACGACGGAAAGGCAGGACCGATTTTATAGCATTCGTACATCACGCCATGGGTTTTGACCAGTCAGCCTTGCATCTGTACGGGGCTGCGATCGCCTTGGGTAAACCGGCGCAGCACGGCGGGGTAAAGTCTGTGTTCAAGAACAAGAACCCGCGCGGCCAGACTGTCGGGCGTATCGGATGCATCAACCGCCAGCGATGCCTGCCCCAGGATCGGCCCGCCATCAAGCTCGGCCGTGACCTCATGCACCGTGCAGCCATGCAGGGAATCACCGGCCTCAAGCGCGCGTGCATGCGTGTGCAGCCCCTTGTACTTTGGCAGCAAGGAGGGATGGATATTGATCATGCGGCCTGCCCATTGGTCGGTAAAACCGCCCGTCAGTTTGCGCATGAAGCCCGCCAGGCAGATGATATCGGGCCGGTGCGGCGCAAGTGCCGCGCTGATCGCGGTCTCAAAGGCGGGACGGTCCCCGGCAAAGGGGCGGTGATCAATCACTTCCGTGGGGATACCGCGCGCCTTGGCCCAGGCGATCCCGCCCGCATCCGCCTGGTTTGACAGCACAACACAGGGCCGTGCGGGATGATCGCCGGTCATATCCTCCACCAGCGCCCGCATGTTCGACCCGCCACCAGACAGGAAAATCGCAACCCTTTTGGTCAAAGCAGGCTGCCTTTATACGCCACCTGTGATCCGGCCACGATGCGGCCAATCTCAATCGCTGCATGACCATCGGTGGCAAAGGCCGCGCGGGCCGCCTCCACCTGATCCGCTGGCACGACCGCAATCATGCCGATGCCGGAATTGAAGGTTTTCAGCAGCTCCGCCTCGGCCATGCCACCGGTCGTGGCCAGCCATTTGAACACCGCAGGCAGTTCCCAGGCCCCCAGATCAATCTGCGCCCCCAACCCTTCGGGCAGGACGCGCGGCAGGTTCTCTGTCAGACCACCGCCGGTGATATGGGCCAGCGCATGCACGCAATCGGCCCGCAGCGCAGCCACTGCCCCTTTGACATAAAGCCGCGTGGGCGTCAGCAAGGCGGCACCAAGCGTGCCCTCTGCCCAAGGGCAGGCATCATCCCAGCCCAGCCCGCTGAGTTCGACAATCTTGCGCACCAGCGAATAGCCGTTTGAATGAACGCCGTCGCTGGGCAGCCCCAGCAGGACGTCGCCCTCGGCAACCGCGCGGGGCAATTCTGTGCCGCGCTCCATCGCGCCCACGGCAAAACCGGCCAGATCGAAATCACCGGCCCCATACATGCCTGGCATTTCCGCCGTCTCGCCGCCTGTCAAGGCGCAACTGGACTGCACGCATCCCTCTGCGATGCCTTCGATGATGCGGGTGGCCTGATCCAGCTCAAGCTTACCTGTCGCGAAATAGTCCAGGAAAAACAAGGGCTCTGCCCCTTGGCAGACCAGATCGTTGACGCACATGGCAACCAGATCAATGCCGATACCGTCGACATTGCCCGTATCAATCGCGATCCGCAGCTTGGTGCCCACACCATCGGTGGCCGCCACCAGAACCGGGTCCACAAACCCCGCCGCCTTGAGGTCAAACAGGGCACCAAAGCCGCCCAGCCCCGACATCGTGCCAGGCCTGCTGGTGCGCTTGGCCGCAGGTTTGATCCGCTCCACCAATGCGTTGCCTGCGTCGATGTCGACACCTGCATCTGCATAGGTCATCCCGTTTTTCGCTGTGCTCATAGATCGATCCCCCAAAGGCCCGGCTGCGTGTTGCGTGACGGGTTAGAGCATCACCACGCGCGGCGCAACGGTAAGCCTTGACGAAAGCACGCTCTGCGCATACCCAAACCCCGTGGCGGGCCTGTAGCTCAATTGGTTAGAGCAGAGCGCTCATAACGCTTTGGTTGCGGGTTCAAGTCCTGCCGGGCCTACCATATTCAAATAAATCAACATATTAGGATGTGGTCTGGATAATTTCCGCCGATGCCGCCGCAAAAGTGCTGCGAATCCTTTTTGCGTCTGACAGCCGGCATTCTTGTGCGGTTTCGAAAAATCATGGCCCCCGAAAGCCGCCGGAAATCACATAATTTCAATGTGTTAGTCGACATATGCTGGATCAGGCATTCCCGCAAACGCGCGGGCTGCGCGATTTTACAGCACCGACAGGCGCTATCGTGATCCGCAAATGGCCGGTCTGCCGGTGTTGACGGCACCCTCCATCAGATCTTGTCGCAACACGCTAACGCTCCCCGGACGGCCCCCCTGCAGACCAGCCAGTCGGCCCGCCGTGCTTGGGTCAAGCTACGGCAGTCCCTACCTTTGCGCCTGCAGGGATCGTGGAAGGTGCTGCATTCAAGGTCTCGATCGCCAGTCCTGCCGCCGACTTATACCGCGCCATGAAATCCGCGCGCTCCTGGGCGGGCAAGACATCGTCGATATTGTCGAATTCACCGCCGCAGCGGTCGTCCACCATGTTCAGCAGGCCAAAGGGCCCTGCCCCTCTGTTGCGCAAGACCAGTTGGGATACCGCCTCACACAGCGTCTGATCGTAAGCGGCCAAAGCGTCCCGCGTCACCCCATGTTTGACAAAGGCGGCACCCAATACGCGCCCGTCAACGATGGCCTGACTGGCCCCGTTTGATCCCGTAGGATACATCACATGGGCCGCATCGCCCAGCAAGGCGACCGATCCCTCCAGCCAAGTGGGCACGGGATCGCGGTCGATCATCGGATATTCATAGATATCGCTGGCCCCGGACAACAATGCCGGCACATCCAGCCATTCATGCTGCCAGCCTTCGAAGTGATGCAGGAATTCCGACAGTTCCGACTTCTTGTTCCAATCGCCATTGGTCCAGCCCTCTGAATTGTCGACGGTGACCTCGGCGATCCAGTTGATCTCGGCCAGGCCCGTCTGTGGATCAATGGGGGAAATGGGGTAAAACACCAGACGGTGGCGATGCGTGCCCAGCCCCACAAAGGACGACCCGCTGCGCACAGGCACCCCCGGCGACGTGCCCCGCCACATGATCGCACCGCCCCATTGAATGGGCGG
>Ga0213868_10002332_pt1 | contig 18254 bp, 2 predicted proteins | sample PICome_9_FD_160087 | JGI IMG/M metagenome (GOLD analysis project Ga0213868, IMG submission 160087) | Coastal seawater microbial communities near Pivers Island, North Carolina, United States - PICO127 | ecosystem: Environmental > Aquatic > Marine > Coastal | place: USA: North Carolina | collected...
AATACTTACGAGAAAATACACTTATCAAAAACGACGAATTATAACGAGCCTGTATTGAAATACAAAATATCGCGTCTATGTATATAGGGTTAAAATGTCTCAAAGTGATTATTTAAAATACAAACGGGTGTCTACTCGTCTTCGTGTAGATAATGATACTACTAACCAACCTCCGGTATTCGCATCTGCAACATTAACGCAGAATCAACAATATGCTCTTTCAAATAGTATAACCAATACAAAACCAACCTATAATCAATTGGTTCCTTCTGGGCGTCAACCCGTATTTAATATGGAGAAGACGGTAACGAATTGCCCTACGTTTCCAGTATGTAAGGATACGAACCTACGAACAAATCGATTACCTATGACTTGTAGAGCAGACCCTTCCGTACCTACGCCAGGGGCATTTGATATAATGACCCGTAACGAAGCAGTAAATATGAAAAATGAGTGTAAATGTGCCTTACATAAAAGTCATACAGATGCGAATAGTTGCGGTTGTAAATTGGGTGCTTTTGGAATCGTGCGTTAAAATACTAAAAATACATTTTATAAATTCATTAGGTTATGAAATGTATTGTGGGTAGTTTTACTTTTCCATCTATGTCAAGTTATTATTACTTAGGATTGCCATAATAGTATTTATTCTTGTTTCCAATTCCGTGTTCTTGGTTTCCAATGTTGCTACTTTTGTTTCTAATTCCGTGTTCTTAGTTTCCAATGCTGCTACTTTGTCCTTTTCTTCCAATAGTAATCTATCGATTTCTTGAATAGCGGAATGATGTAAGGCAAAGATTTTGTTTTTCTCTATCATGTGAAAATCGTCTACTTCTTTGCCATAACAGAAAACATATTGATAGGAAGCATCAAAGGTAAATGTGTCATCACTATTTCCAATGATTTCTTTTTCAATTGGATTATCACTCAAATCATTTGCTACCATGAACTGATATTTTACTCCACTTACATCGGTTAAATCAGACGACATATTGTAAGTATTATTTCCACTTATGTCAGATACTATTTCTTCCCAGGAAAAATTTTCTAACGGGCGATTCTCATCGGGAACACACCTTGTTACGAATGAAACTGCCATAGGAAGAACTTCTTTTACTTCTTGGGCGATGAACCCAATTGTCTTTTCAGTGCCTTTACTATTTTTATCAATATATTCATAATAACGACACGGAATATCACGAACTTGTTGTAATGCCAAATCATCTGGAACATCCACAATGTTCGTTTTAATTCGTCGGTCACTAAAAGCATGAAATTCATTGCCCGCAATATCATCCGATGCGTATATACTTAATGAGCGGTAAGTGGTCGTTTTGTCCGACGTTCCATCGTAATTATACCATCGTGCCTTCAGGTTCCTACTCACACTTCCAGATATTTCAAGCTTAGCCGTTGGACTCGTCGTTCCAATACCGACACTGCCGTTACTTGTTATTCGCATTCTTTCAGCCGCATTTGTATAACCATCATTTGAACCAGTTTGAAATACAATTCCACCACCACCATCAACACTATTAGCTAATACTAATTCATTACTGCCATTACCAATCATACTCCAATCGCTGCCACCATCTTGTCTAAATAAAATTCTCGGATTATCACCTTCATTATTATCGTCAGTATCAGCTTCTATTATTAATTCACAATCTCCAGATGTTCCAGATGATACATGTAAAGCTCCTTGTGGATTATTCGTTCCAATACCGACTCTGCCATCGTAATCAATACGCATACGTTCAATATTGGTTCCAGGGGTACCATTGTATGTCTTAAATGTAAGACCACCAACCCATGATCCACCGAACATATCCACTCCACCAATAGAACCATACTCATAAACATTACTTTTAAATACAAGATCCATACTGTTATTTAACCCTGTCCCCTGATTTAAATGAAAATAACATTTTCCATTGGTAGTACCTGAGGCAGTAACATGTAAAGGTCCTTGTGGACTGGTCGTTCCAATACCGACATTGCCGTCTAGAGAAATAGAACCATTTGTATAATGTTGGTTTGCATCTCCAATTAACAAATTTACACGTCGAATGCCCTTATCAATTGTGTCACTTTCAGTTTCATTTAAAGTAAGTCCAGTAGGAATATTGCTTCCGTTATCATTTTTAATAGGAAAGAGTACACTGCCATTATCGGCATCATAAACGAAATACCCATCCGGATATAGTTGCACATTAGGTGAATCTGTTACAACTTCATAACTATACCCCCCGCGCATATAAATTACAACATCGAAATTCGTCCGGTCATTGGTGTATATTCCATAGAAACGTCTTTCAGTCGTATCATGGACTTTCTGATGAATGTCCCAAAAATCTGGTTTATCATTCCATCCGCCCGCTCTGTAATACCCTATAAGAGTACAATCATTATAAGGGTCATTGGCACTGAATGTATTTGTCCCAGTTATTTTGAAATTTATTGGTAACATGTAGTCTTTTTGTTTTAACACAACTGGATAAAATTTATCGTTACCTTTTGAAGTGATATCAATCGTCCATAAACGGGGTGGGTCCATTTTCTGACCGTTTAATTTAATATCCCCAGTAACATCTAATTTGGCGGTTGGATTCGTCGTTCCAATACCGACATTGCCACGTACTGGATTCAGTGCCAAGTTATTATATCCAATACCATCTTCATTTGCTTGAATAATACCGGTTCCATTTTCTAATAGACCTATTTCTAACTGTCTTGAATCATGTATTCCCATGCCGTTTCGAATGCGTAATTGCATATTATGTTGTCCGATGTGCTCGTAATCATTTGTATTAACCATCTTCTTTATAGAAACACCATTTGTACCCGCTATGATTTGCGTATCGACGGGTACATCATATGAAAGATTAAGTAGGAATATGTTGGTAATTGAAGAGTTTCCAAGCGCAACCTTACTACCATCATCGGTGATTGAAATGGATGTATTCCTCGTTGGAATTGAAATCGGCATAAGTGGTAAGGATTTATTTTGAAAATACTCAATATTTGCTTGTCTTAAATCATATATATGTGCGGTGTCTGCGGTAGCGATACATAATGTATCTCCACCGGATACACCGACGGTGCCTCTATTCAATTCTATATTTGTAATGGAGGCCACGTAAAACGTACTACCAATTTGAGTCCAAGGAGTAGTATCATCTGCGTTTTTAGAAATGTCATATACACCTATGTTATTACCGTTACTGCCAGTAGCTAATCGCAATGTAGTATCATCTCGAAATACTAAATTATTCCAACGACCGTGTTTATAATACTTGCTAGTACTAGTTATAGTAGTTCCTACTTGAGTTGGTGTCGCGAGGTTGGTGGGATCGAGGGCGGCTATATTTATTCTACTAGTTATAACAACTCCGAAATTATTACTAGTTTCAGCTGCGTTGTCTTCTTCATGATTAATAGCACCACTACAAACATAAATATCAGTAGAATCACATATAATCGAAACATCTCGTCCGTAGAGGTCATAGCCGTCATAATTACCACCCGTTGTCAATGTAGCAATTTTTACAAAGCTGGTGGCTGTAATCTCATATACATATACTTTACCAGCATCGGTGTTCTCAGTATTTGCATCCGGGGCTCCGATCGCACAATAATTTCCATCTGATGTTATTGAAACTGAATATCCAAACGCATCGCCACTCGCCTCACCACCTACCGCTGCCTTGTTGGTTCCGCCCTTATACAACCACACTGTTCCGTACCCATGAACGGGACTTCCTACAATATGGGTATTGCCATCTGAACTTACTGCGATAGAAGTTCCGTACCCATTCTCGAACGCTGTGACCGCTTGTGTGGAACCATCAACGACCTTATAAATTTGAACTATACCGTCTCCCGAATTGTTTTCGTAGTCCGGTTTACTATACATAATATGAGTCCCGTCACCAATATAGGCTATATTCGTCGCACTGTATTCTGTACCGTTATTTGATACGTCAATAATGCCCGCATATGATATATTTAACGCATCGGGCGGTTGGGTTGTATTATCGTATCGAAACGTAGTTTCTCCATTAACATTGAGGATTGAATCAAACGTAGACGCATTTTTCACATATAACTCTCCATTCAAAGAAGTATCTCCTGACACTTTGAGTTCCCCATTTAATGAAATGTCTTCGGTAACAATTAACCCATAGTCATTGACAGTGGTATGGATAGTCATGGTATCTTCTGTTTGGTAAACAGATAAATTACCTTTTATTACCAAATCGCCACTAATGTCTACATCTCCGTTCATGGATATGTCGGTTTTGAAAGTCGTTTTACCAGTCACATCCAAGGTGGAACCCATGGTAGCAGCAGCAGTAACAGCCAAGGTAGAAGACAATGTGGCAGCCTTGGAAACCTTCAAAGTGGATTTCAATGTGGAAGCCTTGGCAACATCCAAAGTGGAGCTTAGGACAGATGCTTTCGACACGGTTAACGTATCATTTACTTTCAATGTGCTACCCATGGTAGCAGCATTAGTGACATCCAAGGTGGAACTTAGAGTGGCTGCCTTGGAGACGGTCAATGAATCATTTACTTTCAATGTGCTACCCATGGTGGACGCTTTGGAAACAAACAACATAGAGTTGAGACTGGCATCCCCATTTACTGCAAGAGTAGAGTCCATAGAAACGTCGGTAATGAAATGATGTTCGCCAGTAGATTTGATAATAAATCTGTCTTCCGCGGTGGTTGTTCCATCGCTCGTTCCAAATGCGAGATTTCCGGAGGTATCGAGCGTATTGTTCTCAAAATAAGAACGGATATAACTGGAATGATTGTTATTACTGACGTCGCGACCTATTCCCGCCCAAACAATACGTCCATGTTCTACTGAATTTCCGCTTGTGTTTTCCCCCAAAGTTGCGTTTGATAAGACCATATCCCCCGTAACTTCTAACGCTGAACGAGGATTCACTGTACCTATACCCATATTACCATCGTCAATATGCGTTTTGCTTCCCAATACATCACCGTTGAAACGTATGGATGATACCATAGCGTATGTATTCGTACTGTTATATTTTCTAATTATAATCCTTATTCGATTGGTATAAAAAGAGTCTGTAACAACAAACGTCTGAATTCCTTGTGTATCTGTGATGTTGGCATCAATATTATCATATAGTAAATTGAAACTATTATCCTTGGTGCCTAGAACGGTAAAACGTTCTATTGTATGAGTATTGTTAGTGTTATTATCGTTCGCTGCTAACGAAATAGAGTTTAATCGTACATAATAGGGTAATGTAATTTCAATCCATTCTCCGTCTACATCAACGGGTGTATTATCGGTATAATATTTTGTTGTAGCAGCATTCGAATTAGGTATTTTATAAGTAATACCGTCGGTATCAGTCTGATCAACATACGTGTCACCAGATGAATTCCAAATAGTACCATTGGATAAATCGAATGCTTTCCAAGGTTCGTATTCACTGGCAAATGAACTTGCTGAAATATCATACAATCCATTAAATACACGTTCCATCCCGGAATATTGCGAATAAACCCTTTTTTGATTACTATCAAAATCGCCGGTGACACTTGTTGGTAAATTGTCAACACCAAACGAAATATCATTCACCGTAAATGGACCATGGGTTATAGATACATTTCCAGAAATATCAACGTGAGAATTCAAGTATGTTTCCTTCGTTACGGTTAATGTATCATCGAATGAAGTTGAACCACCCACATTAAGAGTAGAAGAAAGGGTAGTTGCCTTAGACACAGCAAGGGTGGAAGAAAGGGTCGTTGCGTTGATTACATTCAATGTGTTACCCATGGTAGAAGCACCCGACACATTCAATGTGGAAGAAAGGGTAGTTGCCTTAGACACAGCAAGAGTGGAAGAAAGGGTAGTGGCGTCAGAAACAGTTAAATTGTGTAATTGAGAATTTCCAGTAGTAGTTAATGTAACAAGCTTAGTAGTTCCTACAACATTTAATGAATTATCGACAGTCAAGTTTTGTGAAACCTGCATATTACCGCAGATATCTATGGTAATCTTACTATTGTCTATGTTAGCATTATCTTTATGCTGACTCAATTTCAAGCCATATGGAATATCACTTGTTGTACTTAATGGTTCAAAAAACGTTCCATTAGAAGCATCGCCAATAAGTATACTAGCAGATTGTTGGGTAGTGTCACCTGATGTTTGAATAGTTCCGCCTCCAGTAATACGTATATCGGTTCCTTCAATAGTGCCGGTTACACTAAGCGCAACCAGTCCGGCAGTGCCTTTTATTTCCATTGTTTTATCTTTTATCTCTACAAACGGAGTAGTAGTTTCATCGTCGTATATTTGAATGTTATTATTCCGGATTGTTGTAACTTTAATGGAATCCGCACCTGTAGTAATAGAAAACTTGTCCTTACTACTTATAGAATCAGCACTTTTAAATGTAACATTGTTATTGGTTGTCAATATACCATCTATAGTGGTCGCACCCGTTGTAGTTAATGTAGCTAACTGTGTGTTTCCAATAGCGGATAATCCTTGTTTAAAATCAGCGTTTTGAGATATAGTTAATTTGGAGTTGAGACTAACATCCCCAGTTACAACTAATCGAGAACGCAAACTCGTATCTCCATCAACCGATAGAGTAGAACTCAATGAGGTAGCGTTAGATACTGATAATGTGGAAGATAATGTAGCAGCATTGGAAACCTTCAATGTGGAAGATAATATAGCAGCATTGGAAACATTTATCGAACTTTGTACCTGTAGCTCAGCTGTAGTAGTTATATTGCTACTAAATAAAGATGTTGAGTCAACCGTTAACGTGTTAAAGTTACCATTACCCGCAACCGTTAATGAAGTCAATGTAGTAGCACCTTTAACGTCAACATTATCGTTAAATGAAACATCACCATTAAATATGCCTGATAGTTCAATCGTTCCTGGTATTTTTACATTATCGTCTGTGGTTCCAATAACAATCTGATTATCCTCAGTAACTATCGAATCCGCACCAATGGCGGTAGAATGAGAAAAGTCGCCAGTACCACCAGTATTACGTCCAATGAATGTATTCGATGAACCATCGCGGTTGAAATAACCAGCATTATCTCCAATAAAGGTATTACCTGTACCTTCCGAATTTGAATATCCTGAAGTATGCCCTATGGTAACGTTTTTGCTACCTGTTGTATTATTTAATTGCGTATCACTACCAATCGCGATATTTTGAATACCGACAATATTATTTACTAATGAATTATATCCAATAGCAACATTATCACTGGTTGTGGTTTGTGATAATGTGTAGTTACCCAACGCAATATTGTTTTTACCATTAATATTACCTGCCAATGTGCCGAACCCGATAGATGTATTCGCTGTGTTTTGAGAATACCCAGCTCCAACTGAAATACCTGTATTCTTGACGATTCCGCTGAAATTAATATAACGAATTGCAACATTCCGGTCATACATAACGCGTCCGGCTGCGTCTTCTATATTAACATTTGTGCCTACGTTAATCTTATCTATGACAAATCGTAATGTTCTCGTTTGAATTATGTTATCATTTGAAATATCAAATGAATAGGAAGAATTAGGAAGTGCCGTAGAATTATATTCGTGTATAAATTTCCATTTGCTTTTCGATTCATCATAGCCGAGTAATATACCATGAGAGGGAACCTGATACATATCGGTGTGTAGTTGATAACTATCAACAAGAGTATCATATGGTACCTCAAGTTCAATGTATTCACCATTTAGAGTAGTAGATGAACCATTGTTATTAATATAATCTGTAGAAATGTCAGCACCCTCATAGTATCCACTCGAGACTGAGTATTTTTGTATTGTATCAGCAGGAGGTGTTGATTTCCATGATAAATTATTATTTACAAATCCGGAAGACCCTGCGTGGTTTGAACTGAGAGTATTGTACGAACTCGTTCTCACATAATATATATCAGTATCTGATATAAATGAATTACTAATATTATTGCTTGGATTATAATTGGTTCCACTAAAAATATTATCAAAGATAGAGTTAGCAACCATAGTAGATAAATAAATGGAATCGCCAATAATCAAGTTTTTATTTTTGATAGTAACATCGCCATCTTTATCCACGATTAATTTGTTACTAATATTTGCATTACCATTAAGTGATAAGTCTTCACTTACTGATAACCCTCCATTAATTGAAAGGTCTTCTGTAACAACTAATGTATATTCATTGACGGTTGTATTAATAGTGTTGGTGTTTTGGATTTGGTTAACGTCAAGTTTTCCATAAATTTGAAGGTCTCCGCTGATGGTTACGTTTGAATTGAGACTAACATCATCGGCAACAAATAGTTTGGAATTCAAACTAACATCTCCGCCAACCATCAGAAGAGTATCCATAGAAACATCTCCAACCACATCTAATTTCGAGTTCATAGTAACATCTCCAACCACATCTAATTTCGAGTTCATAGAAACGTCTCCGCCAATATCTAATTTCGAGTTCATAGAAACGTCTCCGCCAATATCTAATTTCGAGTTCATAGTAACGTCTCCGCCAACTGCCAATACCGAATCCATGGAAACGTCTCCAACCACATCTAATTTTGAGTTCATATTCACATCGCCGCCAACTGCCAATACCGAATCCATGGAAACGTCTCCAACCACATCTAATTTTGAGTTCATAGTCACATCGCCGCCAACTGCCAATACTGAATCCATAGAAACGTCTCCAACTACATCTAACTTGGAATCCATGGAAACATCTCCAACCACATCGAGTGTTGAGTTCATAGTAACATCGCCGCCAACTGCCAATACTGAATCCATAGAAACATCTCCAACCACATCTAAATTCGAGTTCATAGTAACATCTCCTCCAATTGCTAATACCGAATCCATAGAAACATCTCCAACCACATCTAATTTCGAGTTCATAGTAACATCTCCAACCACATCTAATTTCGAGTTCATAGAAACGTCTCCGCCAATATCTAATTTCGAGTTCATAGAAACATCGCCACCAACTGCTAATGCTGAATCCATAGAAACATCTCCAACAATATCTAATTTCGAGTTCATAGTAACGTCTCCGCCAACTGCCAATACTGAATCCATAGAAACATCTCCAACTACATCTAATTTTGAGTTCATAGTCACCTCGCCGCCAACTGCCAATACTGAATCCATAGAAACATCTCCAACAACATCTAATTTTGAGTTCATAGTCACATCGCCGCCAACTGCCAATACTGAATCCATAGAAACATCTCCAACCACATCTAATTTTGAGTTCATAGTCACATCGCCGCCAACTGCGAGTACTGAATCCATAGAAACATCTCCAACCACATCGAGTGTTGAGTTCAGGGTAACATCTCCGCCAACTGCTAATACCGAATCCATAGAAACGTCGTTAGCAACAAATAACTTGGAATTCAAACTAATATCACCACCTACCATAAGACTAGTATTCATAGAAACATCGTTATAGAAAGTAGTCTTACCGTCCCCATCTATTCTGAATCGTTCAGTGCCCTTAGTTTTAATAATTAAAGTAGTATCACTATCAGTATTGGTTGTTATGGTAGGTCGTAGACTCTCCTCACGATTGGGTCCTAATACAATTGAGCCAACTTTAGTCGTGGTAATTAGAACACCTTGATCTGTGCTTGAAAGAATTAAATCTTCAGCCTGAATTTTACCTTTAACAATTAATATCGAATTATTACTGGTATCCTCATTTCCAATAACAACTTTACCTTTAACCTTTAATACCTCATTATTACTGGTATCCTCATTTCCAATAACAACACTGTTCCAAACAATAAGGTCATTATTGATAGAAAGGTCAGTAGCAGTAATCTTGTTATCTACATGAAGGGTATTTACATTTAATCCAGAATCCATAGACACATCACCAACAACATATAACTTTGAATTCAAACTAACATCGCCGCCAACTGCTAATACCGAATGCATAGAAACATCATCGAGAAAGTGAGTGTTTGAATGGAAATCCGCATTTTGAGTAACGGTCAAATTGGAATTAAGACTAACGTCGCCGCCGACCATAAGCGCCATATCCATAGAAACATCACTACGTACAATTAATCCAGAGGTGATGTCAACATTGTCGGAAACGGTTAATTCAGATACTGAAATACTACCCCCTACTTTAATATTGTTATTTATTGATATGTCGCCACTAACAAATAAATTTGAATTGAACGAAACGTCGCCGGCAACATAGAGGTGTTGATTCGCTGAAATATCGCTATTCGTAATCATCGTGGAGTCAAATGTAGCATGGTCTTTGACAAACAACTTGGAATTGAGACTTGCATCGCCGCCAATTGCTACCATGGAATCCATAGAAACGTCGTGTGCGACAAACAACTTGGAATTGAGACTTGCATCGCCGCCAACTGCTAATACCGAATCCATAGAAACATCTTGTGCGACAAACAACTTGGAATTGAGACTTGCATCGCCGCCAACTGCTAATACCGAATCCATAGAAACATCGCCTTGTAATAACGTTTTATTATTGACAAGTAGAGTAGATTCAAGCTCTACATCGCCCATCACGAATAGGTTAGAATTGAACGAAACGTCGCCGGCAACATAGAGGTGTTGATTCGCAGAAATGTCGCTATTCGTAATAAGAGTGGAATCAAATGTAGCATGGTCTTTGACAAACAACTTGGAATTGAGACTTGCGTCGCCGCCAATTGCTACTATGGAATTCATAGAAACGTCACCCATCACATCTAATTTCGTTTTTAATGTTACCTTTCCTTCAACCTCTAAGGTAGAATTCATAGAAACATCGGTAATAAACTCGTTTTCGCCGGTAGCGCGAATCACATATCTATCAGTAGCTACACTACTGCCATCGCTCGTTCCAAATGCGAGATTTCCAGAGGTATCGAGCGTATTGTTCTCAAAATAAGAACGAATATAACTGGAATGATTGTTGTTGCTGACGTCGCGACCTGTTCCCGCCCAAACAATACGACCGTGTTCTTGATGTTCCCCAGTAGTATTTTCCCCTGAGGTTGCGTTTGATAATACCATATCCCCCGTAACTTCGAATGCGCTACGCGGGTTCGTCGTGCCTATACCCATATTACCATCGTCAATATGCACTTTGCTTCCTAATACATCACCGTTGAAATGTATGGATGATACCATAGCGTATGTATTCGTACCGTCATATTTTCTAATTATAATCCTTATTCGATTGGTATAAAAAGAGCCTGTAACATCAAACGTCTGAATTCCGTCTGAGTCTTTGATGTTGGCATTAACATTATCATATAGTAAATTGAAACTATTATCCTTGGTGCCTAGAACGGTAAAATGTTCTATTGTATGAGTATTGTTAGTGTTATTATCGTTCGCTGCTAACGAAATAGAGTTTAATCGTACATAATAGGGTAATGTAATTTCAATCCATTCTCCTTTTACATCATCGGGTGTATTATCGGGGGTATAATATTGTGTTGTAGCAGCATTCGAATTGGGTACTTTATAAGTACCGTCGGTATCAGTCTGATCAACATACGTGTCACCAGATGACCTCCAAATAGTACCATTGGATAAATCGAATGCTTTCCAAGGTTCATATCCGACGGTGAACGAACTTGCTGAAATGTCATACAATCCATTAAATACACGTTCTGAATTGTGAAACTTGGAATAGACGATTTGACGATTGCCTGTAAAATTGCCCGTAGCATACTGAGGCAAATTGCTAACGCCAAATGAAATATCACTCGCGGTAATACCGCCATTTTCTACTGTGACGTCGTTATTCACAAATAATTGAGAATTCAAAGTGGTCTCGCCGCCAACCATCAACACGGCGTCCATGGAAACGTCGCCAGAAACGTATACTTTGGAATTCATGGAGACATCGCCGCCCACCGCGAATACGGCGTCCATGGAAACGTCGCCAGAAACGTATACATTAGAATTCATGGAGACGTCGCCGCCCACGATTAAGACAGCATCCATGGAAACATCATCGGAAACGTATAATTTGGAATTCATCGATACATCGCCCTCAACGGTTAACCCAGCGTCCATGGAAACGTTATCGGAAATGTATAATTTGGAATTTAATGAGACGTCGCCACCAACGGTTAACCCGGCGTCCATAGACACATCATTCACTACATATAGAGTATCGCTTAGAGCAACACCTTGCCCGACGGAAAGAGTCGCGTCCATAGAAACATCATTCGTAACATATAATTTGTTATTCATAGAAACGTCGCCCCCAACCAGTAAGGTTGAATGCATGGAAACGTCGCTGGAAACGTATAACCGTTGACCGATAGACGCATCATTCGCTATAGATAGGTTGTCATTCAATGACACGTCGCCACTGACGGTGAGTGTGTTATTTATGGAAACATCGCTCGCAACATACAGGGTGTCATAGAGGTTGGTCGTCCCACTAACATCGAGAGAAGCACGGACAGTAGTGGGACCACTCACGTCGAGAGTAGATCCAAAAACAACACTTTTACTGACATCCAGAGTAGAGCGTAATACAGACCAACCTTGTACGTAGAGGTTTGTTAGTTTTATGTCACCCCCTACACTCAAGTCTCCATTCAATGACAGGTCACCATTGACAAATAAATCGGAATTAAAACTCACGTCATTGCCTACCATGAGGATCGTATCTAACGAAACATCGTCAGCAACATACAATTTTGAGTTGAAACTGACATCCTCACTTGCGTATAAACTACCGTTCAATGAAATATCTTCGGTAATGATTAATTGGTAATTATTGATGGTAGTATTAATCACCTTTACTTCCTGCTGTTGGTACACGCCTAGAGTGCCGCGAATGACTAAGTCTCCTGAAATATCAACATTGGAATTGAAGGATGCGTCATTCTCAACAATCAGTTTCGAGTCAAATTTCACATCATTGCCTACATGTAAGGTTTCGTTCATACAAACATCACCCGCAACAAACAATTGCGAATTCAGACTAACATCATTACCTACACGTAAGGTTTCGTTCATACAAACATCGCGAGCAACAAACAAGTTGGAATTGAAACTAACATCATTGCCTACATGTAAGGTATCGTTCATACAAACATCACCTGCAACAAACAAGTTGGAATTGAAACTAACATCATTGCCTACGCGTAACGTCTCGTTCATACAAACATCATCGGCAACAAACAATTTTGAATTGAGGGAGGCATCGTCATTTACTAACAAACGTCCGTTTAATGAAATATCGCCGTCCTTTACGTAAATATCATCATTCCGAAGTATAATGGGACCTCCACTTATATCTAAATACCCGCGTAGATAGGTTTGTATAAATCTATTGGATTTGGGGTCATCTAACCAATCGTCGTTCGATGACATTGCACCTCTTATATATTTATCCGGATAGAAACATTTATGATATAGAACAAAATACTAAATGAATAATACCGGATTTAGTATTTATTTAGTGTTTTGTTATAATAATTGAAGAAAAGAAAAAGTTGGTGTGAGAATTTATATGCGGACTTAATATATAACCGAACAATGAGTACATGGTTCGACCAATCAAACAATGCGAATAAACTCAGACAGAGTTATTTAAAAGGTTTTTTGGATATCAGTGGGGGTGCGGTTAATATTCGCGCTGATAACTCCTTAAATTTTTATACAGCCGCCGAAGATGGTGTTTCCAAGGTAGCCATTGATGCGTCGGAATTCCATGTCATGGGTAAACGTTACGAGAGTGATGCTACCGAGTCAATGGTGGATGTGTCTCGACAGAAGATTGCTTTCTTGAAAGACCTGTCCGACAACGTCCAGTTTCAGTTGGATAAACACGACAACACGTTGAAATACATTGCTTCTGATGGAAGTAATAACAGCGACACAATTATCCGTTTAATTGGAAAGGACAGTAGTGGGTATGTTGATGAAAATGACAAACAACTTGAAATCGACGGACATTTAGTGCCTAAGACGGCATATAAATGGAACATTGGTAGTGAAGAGAAACCGTTTCAAAATTTGTATTTAGAGAACAATACTATCTTTTTTAAGGTAGAAGACCAAGCCGAAGCGTCCCAGGGTACATTCACTTCGTTTTCTTTCAATGATGCTACCGGTCAATTAGATTTGAGTTTTAATGGTAAGGTTGGTTCAACTGTTTTGTCCTATGATGATAAAGTAGCACTTGGGTACAACCCTCTTAATAATGCCCCTGATGCTCAGCTTGACGTGAGTGGTACTACACAATTCCAAGGTAAAATGAACGTAAAAAGTGGCGATTTGTCGTTGAACGATAACTTGTTTGTTGGCACGAATTCTACCTTACAGGGTTCTTTGAGTTTGTCTAAAGCCGCTACATTGAGTTCTACGTTGGATGTTGCCAAGGCTTCCACCTTGAAATCTACCTTGAAGGTTTCCAAGGCTGCCACCTTATCTTCCACATTATCGGTGACTGGTGCTTCTACCATGGGTAGCACGTTAAAGGTGAATGATACATTGACTGTCTCCAAGGCATCTGTCCTAAGCTCCACCTTGGACGTTGCTAAGGCGTCCACCTTGAAATCTACGTTAAAGGTTTCCAAGGCTGCCACCTTATCTTCCACATTGGCGGTTACTGGTGCTTCCACTATGGGTAGCACGCTGAAGGTGAATGATACGTTGACTGTCTCCAAAGCATCGGTCCTAAGTTCTACATTGACCGTTGATAAGGCTGCCACGTTAAGTTCCACCTTGGACCTTGCCGAGGCTGCCACCTTGAAATCTACACTGAAGGTTTCCAAGGCTGCCACCTTATCTTCCACCTTATCCGTGACCGGTGCGTCTACTATGGGTAGCACGTTGAAGGTGAATGATAGTTTGACTGTCTCCAAGGCATCTACCCTAAGCTCCACTTTGACCGTTGCCAAGGCTGCCACATTAAGTTCTTCATTGGCAGTGACTGGTGCGTCTACTATGGGTAGCACGTTGAAGGTCAATGATACATTGACTGTCTCCAAAGCATCTGTCCTAAGCTCCACCTTGGACGTTGCTAAGGCGTCCACCTTGAAATCTACCCTGAAGGTTTCCAAGGCTGCCACATTAAGCTCCACCTTGTCCGTGACTGATGCGGCTACTATGGGTAGCACGTTGAAGGTGAATGACACATTGACTGTCTCCAAGGCATCTGACCTAAGCTCCACATTGACGGTTGCCAAGGCTGCCACCTTGTCTTCCACATTGGCGGTGACTGGGGCGTCTACCATGGGTAGCACACTGAAGGTGAACGATACATTGACCGTTTCCAAGGCATCTACCCTAAGCTCCACCTTGGACGTTGCTAAGGCGTCCACCTTGAAATCTACCCTGAAGGTTTCCAAGGCTGCCACATTAAGCTCCACACTGTCCGTGACTGACGCGGCTACTATGGGTAGCACACTGAAGGTGAATGATACGTTGACTGTCTCCAAGGCATCTACCCTAAGTTCTACCTTGACCGTTTCCAAGGCGGCTACTCTGTCTTCCACACTGTCCGTGACTGACGCGGCTACTATGGGTAGCACGTTGAAGGTGAATGATACGTTGACCGTTTCCAAGGCATCTGTCCTAAGCTCTACCTTGGACGTTGCTAAGGCATCCACATTGAAATCTACCCTGAAGGTTTCCAAGGCTGCCACGCTATCTTCCACACTGTCCGTGACTGATGCGGCTACCATGGGTAGCACGTTGAAGGTGAATGATACGTTGACCGTTTCCAAGGCATCTACCCTAAGCTCTACGTTGACCGTTGCCAAGGCTGCCACGTTAAGTTCCTCATTGGCAGTGACTGAAGCGGCTACCATGGGTAGCACGTTGAAGGTTTCTAAGGCTGCCACGCTATCTTCCACTTTGGCTGTGACTGATGCGGCTACTATGGGTAGCACCTTGAAGGTGAATGATACGTTGACCGTTTCCAAGGCATCTGTCCTAAGCTCCACATTGGACGTTGCCAAGGCTTCTACCTTGAAATCTACCCTGAAGGTTTCCAAGGCTGCCACGTTATCTTCCACTTTGGCAGTGACTGATGCGGCTACCATGGGTAGCACGTTGAAGGTGAATGATACGTTGACCGTTTCCAAGGCATCTGTCCTAAGTTCTACTTTGACCGTTGATAAGGCTGCCACGTTATCTTCCACACTGAAGGTGACGGGTGCGTCTACTATGGGTAGCACGTTGAAGGTGAATGATACATTGACCGTTTCCAAGGCATCCACACTAAGCTCCACCTTGACCGTTGCCAAGGCTGCTACGTTATCTTCCACCTTAGCCGTGACTGATGCGGCTACTATGGGTAGCACTTTGAAGGTGAATGATACGTTGACCGTTTCCAAGGCATCCACCCTAAGCTCTACGTTGACCGTTGCTAAGGCTTCTACCTTGAAATCTACCTTGAAGGTTTCCAAGGCTGCCACGTTAAGCTCCACCTTGGCAGTGACTGACGCGGCTACCATGGGTAGCACATTGAAGGTGAATGACACATTGACTGTGTCGAAGGCATCTACCCTAAGTTCTACGTTGAGCGTTTCCAAGGCGGCTACTCTGTCTTCTACTCTTAATGTATCTGGAAAGACCGTATTGGGGAATGATGTATCCATGAACGGACATGTAGATATTAGTGGCGATTTAGTAATAGAAGGTAACTTAACCGTATACCAATACGATGATGTAAAGAAGATCAACACGACAGTTAACGATTATACCTTAATTATTACTGAAGATATTTCATTAAACGGAGAACTAAAGATTTCCGGAGATGCTTCGCTAAACGGTGATTTGTACGTACAAAATGCCACGACACTGAGTTCCACCTTGGACGTTGCCAAGGCTTCCACCTTGAAATCTACTTTGAATGTTTCCAAGGCGGCTACCTTGTCTTCTACATTAGATGTGGCAAATGCAACCACCCTGAATGATACTCTTACCGTATCGAAGGCAACTACATTAAATTCTACATTGGATGTCAGTGGAGATGCAGTTTTCGAAAGTGATGTTACCATTAAGGGCGACTTTCATCTAGGGGATTTTATTACCATTGACAATTCTGATAATGTTATGACCATAGATACTGGAGATCTTGCTGACGCTCCTTTTAGAGTTATGGGAACATTATATGCTAATAAATTTACATCTGCTGTTACATCCAGCACTGGTTCCACGACTGCTACCGATTTGACGGTTGGTGACGTAAGTGGTGTTAAATTCGTGAGTTATAATCAGGGATTAGCGATTCAAACGCGCGTAGATGGTATTAATCTAAGCAATGCTGTAGTGGTTGATGAAGATGGCGACGTTTCATTTAATTATAATGTTCGTGTTGTCAAGGCAGCTGATTTGGAGTCTACCTTGAATGTTTCCAACATCGCCACTTTGAAATCCACCTTGAATGTGTCTAAGGCTTCCACGTTGAAATCCACCTTGAATGTGTCCAAGGCTTCCACGTTGAAATCCACCCTGAATGTGTCTAAGGCAGCTACTTTATCATCCACATTGCGAGTGACTGATGCGGCTACCATGGGTAGCAGTTTATCCGTTTCTAAGGCATCCACGCTCAGTTCTACATTAGATGTTGCCAAGGCATCCACTTTGAAATCTACCCTGAAGGTTTCCAAGGCTGCCACGTTATCTTCCACCTTAGCGGTGACTGGTGCGTCTACCATGGGTAGCACATTGAAGGTGAATGATACTTTGACCGTCTCCAAGGCATCTGTCCTAAGCTCCACATTGACTGTTGATAAGGCTGCTACGTTAAGTTCCTCGTTGGCGGTGACTGGTGCGTCTACTATGGGTAGCACCCTGAAGGTGAATGATACATTGACTGTTTCCAAGGCATCCACCCTAAGCTCTACCCTGGACGTTGCCAAAGCATCCACCTTGAAATCTACCCTGAAGGTTTCCAAGGCTGCCACCTTATCTTCCACCTTGGCAGTGACTGGTGCGTCTACTATGGGTAGCACGTTGAAGGTGAATAATACGTTGACTGTCTCCAAGGCATCTGTCCTAAGCTCCACATTGACCGTTGATAAGGCAGCAACCTTGTCTTCCACCTTGGCGGTGACTGGTGCGTCTACTATGGGTAGCACATTGAAGGTGAATGACACGTTGACCGTTTCCAAGGCATCCGTCCTAAGCTCTACTTTGGACGTTGCCAAGGCTTCCACCTTGAAATCTACCCTGAAGGTTTCCAAGGCTG
>Ga0213868_10002334_pt1 | contig 18249 bp, 10 predicted proteins | sample PICome_9_FD_160087 | JGI IMG/M metagenome (GOLD analysis project Ga0213868, IMG submission 160087) | Coastal seawater microbial communities near Pivers Island, North Carolina, United States - PICO127 | ecosystem: Environmental > Aquatic > Marine > Coastal | place: USA: North Carolina...
TGATGATAGCATGTCGTTAGGTGCTAGTACCATTTCCACAAGACCGTACAGTCCGAAGAAACATTCGCATGTTCGACTTTTCAGTAACACTACTAGTACCATACCATCCACAACGGAATCTGTTGGGTATTCGAAAGCACATGGAAATGAAACGGAACGTTGGTCCATTTTGCAAAAGATACTGAATGAAGAAGCAGATGACGATGAGGATGACTATGATAGTTTTGCCCCTAAATCGTCTTATAAATTGGAATTTGATACGGAAAGGAGGACATTTGAAAAAGATGATATTGACTTTGGTACATTTGATCGGTCACAATCGAACGGATCTTCTAACTTGAACGTGGAAGCGATTCTGAACTCAATAGAAAGTGATTCTGATGATGAAGATGCGGCTGATCTTGCGGCACTAAATGACATGATTGCCAAAATATCATTGGGTAACTACCAATCATCCTCTGGGAGCAATGATGCATGGAATACAAGGCCTATATCATCAGAGTCCAAAACATTACCATTGGATTTCAAACCTTCTACGTTAGACTATCAAGGAAAGATGATCGATTCCGAGCGCAAGAACAGCCTCGAAACAAATGACAAGATAATCTATTCGAAAGACACGTTCAAAATAAATTCAAAGAAAATATCTCACATAGACGCTGAATCAGCTCTAAAAGCTGCTGAAGATTATGAACGTCGTCTCTTACGAACAGGACATCGTGAAATTATATCCCCTCTTTCAGTGAAGCGACGAATGAAACACAAAATTGAGCTACAAACCAAATCTAGATCTCAACCGCAGACAAAGAAATCAAAATCATCTCAAAGTCCTCAGTATCAACAATTTAATTTTTCTGGTATTATTGAGTCCAAATATCTACAACGTATCAGCTCTCAATTACAACGTAACACAGGACAACATGATGACATTGGACTTCCAACTTGTCTTACGGCAAGTTCTAAATTCATAGCAATAGGTACACAACGCGGAATCATTCTGGTGTTTGATTTGTTTGAAGAGTTGAGACAAGAGTTGGGTAGTAGAAGGGGGGAAGAATTTTTTGTTGACAAAGTAGGGTCCGTATCATCCATCACGTTGTCATCAAATGGAGAGCATCTTATAGCAGGATACGCAAATGGAGATATTATTCTTTGGGATATTATAAAAGGCCAAATGGTAAAGCGTGTGGCTGATATGCACATCTCTCCTATCACAGTCGTTCGTTTTGTGTCTGAAAAGAATTTGTCAATCGTTAGCGCCGATGCTGGTGGATTAGTTAACAAGATAACGTTCGTCAAGACTGTGCTGTGGAACACATACGACGCTAAATGTGAATGCCTATTGGATGGATCAGCTGGACAAATATTATCAATGGATGTATTACCTGCAATAAGTACGCTCAATACTATGCCTGTCCGTATGATGGATGATAAGAAACAACCTTACCATCAATCAATACATCGCCTTGTTCTGATAGCACTATCATCAGAACGTAGCTCCTTTGCGATTGCGATTGAACCAAGTATTAGTGTTTTACATAAATGGCCCCGGCCATCTGCTGAACAAATGGATTTAGAGCGATTTCTGACGGAAATCACCGAGAAGAAACATGTGGATAACATTATTGGACAAATACCATCTCAATCTTCCGTATTTATTCCCTGTCTGTCATGGGGATGGTCTCTTATTTCTGGTGGAGAAAATAGTGTGACTCCTATTCTCGCTCGAGCATGGGGATGTTGTGTGCAACTACTTAGAGCTAATTTTCCGCCACTCGATGATCAAATAAGTGGGGAGGAAATGCAATGGCCCGCATTCGGCATTCACGATGAATTTGAAGTATCCGCTCCAATTGTTTCACTGGAATGGTTAGGCGATAGGTCATTAGTATTTTTAACGCTCACAAACGAGCTTGTTATTATTGACACAGTCATGATGACACTTACAGAGCGGCTAGACTTTTCAGGAGTTAAACTGGTGTACGCTGAATTGACTTTAAGCCGCACTGCTAGTGGTCAATCGAATTCATCTGATGTTTCAGATGCATTAGTAAGCACAACATTCCAAAACAGTATTTTATCGAATGAAGGTAGGCTTCTTATCTTATGTCAACAAGAGGTGAAGTCATTAAGCATTCTAGCAGTTCGAACGCAGATTGCACAACTAGAGGACGAGGGCGAGTGGTTAGAAGCACTTGCGCTTGCATTGGATCACTATGAATTTACCATAAAAAGTCAAGAAGACCGTAAAAGAAACCCTGATGGAATGAAAGACTTATCTAGCCACCCTGAGTTCTTATCAAGATTACGCCTTACCGAGGATGAAGAATGGATTGCTGACTTACTACTCCGGTACATTTGCCTCGCCCTTGAGAATGCACCAGAATCTGATTTTCGTGATGTCAGTGCAAATAACAAAGGACATCATATTGACCTTGCTCGAAGTCACTTTCAAATGCTTGCTGGTGTTTGTATTGAATTTTGCGTTGTAACAAGACGATTGGATTTGTTATTCAATGAGATTTATCAAAAATTTTACGACGCTGGATTCACCTCGGTATTCCTGGAAATAGTCGAGGCATACATCTTGAATGACAAATTGAGATACGTTGCCCCTCTCGTATTGTCTCACTTTATTCAATATTACAAAGGATTAAATGATATGGCAACAGTTGAGAGATGCCTGCTTCACATGGATGTCACAATAATGGACTTTGATTCAATTCTTTCTCTTCTACGTAAAAACGAAATGTTTTCAGCCCTCATCTACGTTTACACACGAGGTTTAAATGATTTTGTGTCGCCATTAGAAGCTATTTATGAGTCATTATTCCGAACCGTAGATTCAATGAAATCGGCGGTTTCGATGGAGTCTTTTTACCGTTATGGCTACAAAGTTCTTCTTTATTTAAGGCATTGCTATAGCAACCAGTTTTTCCCCTCAACCGAAAAGATTACACCAGATGATCGTATAGAGACACTTCGTCCTGAATTATTAAGAGTTTTACTCCGACAGCGTTACGAACGGCCTCATTCCAAGACTGATCAGTTGCATGGATTTTGCTCAGAGCCGTATCCTTATATACACATACTTTTACTTGTGGATTCCAACGCCTTTTTCGATGCTATTAGTTTAGTTTTTGATAACCCAGGTGTTAAATTTGCTGATAATTACGATGCCCAGCAATCACTTGAAGATTGGCAAAATATTTCTCAAAGTAAAACGAGTTCCGATGATTGTACTTTGTGTCCAGATAGGATGAGTTTTATTAGGGCTATTCATTTCATACTTCCTCGGATCGAATCAACATCAAAAGTTCTACACCATCAAACTTCCCACTCTCTCATATCTGCATCTTATTTGGACTTCTTATCAAAGTATCTCTTACGTGGAGTACTGAGAGCTCCTTCTTCTATAGTGAAACAAGTGATTGAAAGATTGGTTTTCAAGAAAGAGGAGGGTAGTATCATTCAGCTTCTTCAAGTACTTCCAAAATCATCATATAAAAGAGAAGATATACTTAATGTAGTAGAGCAAGGCCTGATGACTCGTGCTTCACTCTTTTTGCATAAAGGAGGAGTATCGGAACTATTTGAAAATGGAAGCGACCCCGCCAAGTGTTCTCAACATTTTATGTCAGCAATAGATTGCTATATCAACGATCCAGATCCTAATTTTCAAAAAGAAGTTTTTCACTACATTAAGAATGAATGCATTGGTGGTAGCACATCATTTGTGCAATATCAAGATAAAAGAACTGAACATATGACCGTTCATGATGTGCTTCGTAATGCTTTGTGTAAAAAGTTACCGCTGTTGATCAGTCTAGATCCAGTTCCTTGCACTCAATTGGTCGCTGAGACTTATGCGGATGAATTTGAAACGATTGTACGGTCATTAGAAGAAAACGGTGATGAGCTGATCATCTTTAAGTTTTTTGATGCTATTCTATCTGGTAAATTGACCAAAATTGATGCTATCGCTGGACAGTCGATCCTTTCCAACATAACTATTGATCAACACCAGAAATACCTCGAATTAATGTGCAAGTTTCATCCTGATAGTGTTTATCCTTATCTTATCACTAGCAGTAGCTATCGAGTCGACGAATGCCTTAAACTATGTCAGATGTACGATATAGCAGATGCATCATCATATTTACTGGAACGAATGGGTAATGTATCAAGCGCGCTTCAACTCATGCTTCAAACGTTTGAAGGGAGACTTATGGCACTGAAAAGAATCATTAGAAATCTGGGAACGATATCTCAAGTAAGAGGAAAAATTATTCGATCGGGAAGAGACAAGTTCCTCACTCAGCAGCTGCTGGCGAATCTAAAAAAGGAGAAAGATGCCCAGAAAGCAATCCAAATGCTAACCGTTGCTTTAGATCTTTGCGAGCGTAACTCTGGTCAATCTGTTACGGGCGATACTGGCTCTCAACTATGGTTTAACATACTCGATCGCTTAGTCAATGCAAAAGGCTTTTTGAGACTTTCAAAGGAGATGCCAGAACACTCATCTTTAATGATAGAATTTCTTAGTGACTTACTAAGACTCACGATGCAGCGAATGGTTCCAAACATTGCATTGCCAGAGCTGCTGCGAAAAATCACCACATATCACGCTGGAAGTTCATTGGGTGAATTCAGAGAAATGATTTCCAGTATGTTGACCACCTATGCTTCTGAAGTTGAAGTTTGTAGTAAAGCTATTGATGCTATTCGTTACGATGTTCAGCAGATGTCAGTTAGAAAATTCAAGTTGAAGGTAAGAAAACATGCATGGCTTCTAAAACGTAATGATGTATATACTAGGACGAAAATCTAATTGCCTTTTGTGACATAGATGGGAGGAATTATGGTAAAAAAGACCGAACGAAAAGCTGACAGTGATTCATCGAATACTAATTTCCGACTGGACAGTGATGGTACTGCAAGAACTATTATGCACGAAAAGCACCAAAACATTCAGAAAAAGCTAACAAGCCATCAGTCCCGATTAAATTTGCAGAGAAGGAGAAAAGTAGTTTCTTTCAAAAGAAATGGTTTGGGTGGACAAATAAAAGTTTACGAAGGAATGATGACCATGTCGGACAAGCTATATTCGTGGGGCGAATCTAGTGATGCTGCTTTTATACCGAGATGTGTCGGACTGCTAGGCGAGGCTGAGCATTTTGGCAAACTTTGAAATCTGTTGCATGTTTATTCGTTTTTAAATACTTTTAAAGTAACAGCTACCCACGCTACCTAAGTAATGGCCCGAATGGTCTCGAGGAAGAAAATGTACATTTTGCATGTCTTAGAGCGTCCAGAGCAATTTGGGCTCTTTCCTTTTCTTTTGCTAACTCTACATACCGAAGGTCCAACCCTCGTAACCTTGAGTGATTTCTCTTATTTTCAGTCTCCAGAGCCTGCTTTTGCTTATTCCAAGTTATATGCCTTCTGCTTTCTTTTGCTCTAAATGCTAGAGATTGACGTCTCCTCTTTTTACAATCGTCAATATACTGATCTACGTCTTTCCTAGCTAGATCATCAAGCTCTCTGCGTCGAAGTTCCTTTTCAGTTTCTTCTTCTCGAATTTTTTCTAGCTCCATTTTTTGAATTTGAAGTTCCTTTCCACGGTAACAGAGGGATGATCTATCGCGTTCAGCGCATTTTTTCCTGTATTCTTCGACATCTTTCTGAGATTCAGACTGCACTATCGAACGCTCATGAGCCTTTTCCAACTCTTCCAACCTCCATTGTTCCTCCAAATCCCGATGCCTTTTCCCTTCTTTATTCCGAAACGCCAATGATTTTCTTCTTTCTTCTGCACATCTTTCTAAGTATTCCTTAACATCATCTTGCGCAGCCCATTTGAGAACAAAGGATTCATTTTCTTGCTCTTTTGCAAGACACTTGAGTTCCTCCATTACTGCACGATGTCTAACATGTTCACGTCCACGGAATGCCAGACTTTGTCTCCTTTCTTCTTCGCATTTCTTCTTGTATTCTTCGGCATCTCGTTCGCCGTCCCACTTAAGCTCGTAGCTATTGTGCCTGTGGTTAAGGTCCTGAACTTTTCGTTCCTCCTCTTCCATGCGCTGACGTACAGTTTCACGACCACGGAATGCCAGACTTTGTCTCCTTTCTTCTTCGCATTTCTTCTTGTATTCTTCGGCATCTCGTTCACCTTCCCATTTCAACTCAAGCCTCTCATGCTCCTCAATCAAATTTTCTAATCGAATTCTTTCCGTGGCCTCCATTTTCTCTACGAAAATTTTCTTTTTGAGGGCTGTTGACATTCTCCTCCTCTTATCTGCGCTATCCTTGAGTTTTTTCTTATGCTCAACATAAACATCTGATTTGAATTTGATCTCTCTATCAATATCATTGAGTCTCTTTTGAAGTCGCATTCGGTCATTTTCCGCTTTATTCTGAGCGTATTGAGTAGAAAGCTGGCTACGCAAATCAAGCATTTCCCTCTTTGTCTTTTCCATATCAGCGTAAAACTTGGAAGCTTCCTCTTTCTCAGCAAGCCATTCAGCACGGAGTTTAGACACTTCGTTTGAAACATGATTAAAATGGTCTTGCTTTGCGGCCCGACTCGCATTCAAAGTTTCGTTGACACTTTCGGTAGCTTTAATGATTGCATTCTGAGCCTCGGATGCTTTCATTCTTCTCGAATTTGATGAATGTGGTCTTTTTTCACTTTTAATTTGCTTCCTTGGAGGTAGATTTATTGTCACAGACTTGCTGTTAGCCTTTTCAGTGGCGCTATCACGTTTTTCATTTTCAGCATTGTCGTCATGAACCATGAAACTCTTTTTTGACCTTGACGCAAACGAATCATTTACTGTATTTTTCTTTACCTCGGATACTTTTGATTCAATTAAAGTTGTATTGACATTTTTATCATCGTTTCTTTTCCCTGCCTTTTTGGTTGTGAATTCAATCTCTCCAAAGGGTAAGACACGAGTACGAGCTGGAGATTTCGAGGTCCCAGAAGTCTCCTCAACGGTATTTGTGATATTTCTCAAACCGACCCCTTTCTTCTTAATCTTCATGGGAGAAGGAGAATAACTCAAACTATTCTCAGAATCGCCAACGAGTTCACCAAATACTTTCAATGCTTTCTCAGACCGGGTGCTCTTTTCCCCTTCCGATGTCGTGCTATTGGACCCAAGAGAAACATCTCTTTCACGATGGCTGACTGAAAGGTTAAGACCTTTTTCTTCCTGGGAGACCTAAAGTAATGTATTATGTTTTTTCAATGATTTGTTCAGTTGTAAGATACACATATTCCTGTAAAAAGAAAGAAGGATTCATTCGACGAAGGTTCTTCAGAAACTCACCAGCATTTTAGTTGAAGTTACAATTAGTTCGCTTTTTTGTACTTGATTGCAATTTTTCTTCTTCTGTAAAAAATTGATTTAAAAGACGAGAGTATGCTTTGTTTGTTCGTAAGTATTTCTGCTTTGACGCGTGAAGAAGAGGATTTGAAGGTTGTTCCGGAAAAGTTTTGTGAGTCTCTGAACTTCACATGAAAATCTGTGCCAATTCGAGGAAATTAGCTCTGTGTTTTTCGCGCGGAAAATAACTACCCACCGAACAAGGACGATAAATGAGTGATGCAAAAACAAAACAAACTCACTACTCAGTACTCAGCAGGCCTACATATCACATACATCTAAAAAGGTATCAAGCATGGGAGGTCCATCTTCAACTCCAATTCCTCCATCAGGATCTCAACCAGCTCCTCTTGATGTGTATAAGAAAATCACAGTGATTAGGGATAAAGATGATTGTGTGGTTTATGAGGACTCTCAAGGCCGACTTCAACGTATATCCAATCTGGGAGAGGAGGCTTTGTCCGCTGTAAGTCTTGCATACATTCTTGTGCCTCTGTTGTTGAATCATTGTGTTTTATTACGTCATCTGTAACTGATTCTTTCCCTCTTTTTTCAGACACCTTCTCTTCAACCCAAGATAAAATTGGATATTCCAGTGCCTACCATAGTTAACGTCACAAGTTACGAACGCGACGTTCCTGCGACCTACCAACTTCCACGTGCATATGTTCGTCATAGCCGCCCTTCTGCGACGGAGGTTGAAAATACTGTGGAGTACAATCTAGACGAAGAAGATGAAATCTGGCTGGAAAATCAGCCCTTATTTGGCTTAAAAATCAACAAGAGAAAGAGTGGGGACAATGCTCATGGTAACGATGTGCTGAAACCCATTCTATCCTTGACAATATTCGAACGCATGATTGATATACTAGAAAAAGCAACGGGGTTTGATACAATTATTACTCTTAACCAAGCTGAACACCTTGTACTTGGGAAAATCCCATCTATTCTTCGTGTGTTTCCGAGTAGCCATGTGAATAAGGGTGAACAGAAAAAGAAGGATATTGTCACTGTTAAAACCGTAGTTGACAGTGTTTACAACTATTGGGTTCAAAAACGATCAAAGCTCAAAAAACCACTACTTCGAAATTTTTGGCCAGTTACTGCTACAAATGATACAAATCCTCATCAAGTCTTTCGTCCACGAGAAAAAGAAAAGTACAAATTGAGGAAAAAAAGACAAAATGATCTTGACGCATATAAGAAGATTAAACAATTGAAAGCAGATTTTCAAAAAGCACGAGTTCTTCTGGAATTGATTAAAAGGCGGGAGGTGTTGAACAAATGTGTCTTGGATATGCAAAATGATTGGTTCGATCAACGGATTTACGAATTAGTAGACACAAGTGGCATACCTCGAGAGAGCGACCGTTTGTCTCGTGATGAAATTGAAACTACATTAAGTGTTCCAAAATTTGTAGACACGGAAAAAATTGCTAGCAAGATTAACAAGAAACGTAAGAAGGGGACTGGAACCATCAATGGTGGACGTCAAAGTATTTCACCAACGTTTGGTGTGACAGAAACCGATTACTCGTACGAAGGTTCATCAACGAAAAAAATGAGTCGGATTGCAGCTGATCAAGACCATCCAGTAAGCTTCATGCATCCTTTACGGACTAGAGAAACATACACTACGTCATGGGACGATGCAGTTCCATTTGTAACGAGCTACACTGATTCTAAAGCAACTAACACAACGCGCTTTCGCCATCGTCCCAGAATTGGGAGGGGTGGTAGAGTTATTATTGACCGTATTCCAAAGCCTGTCAGTGAAAATCACCCGCGCCTTTTCATCGTTGGATTAGGAACACAAAAGAAAAGCGATGGTAGTAAAGAGGCTGCGAGATTACTTGATCTTCTCCCTGAACCGTTGGATAGAACCAAAGTTAGTCAACGCATAGAGAGTATATCTGCCATGGCAATGGTGGACGACGAAGAAAAAGCAACCAAAATGAAATTGTCATCAGTTCCATCTCAGGGGGCAAATATATCTGAAGATATTCCAACTGAAGATGTGCTAGTGAAAATAAAAGACTGGATAGAAACAGATGAACAGCTTTGGGGCGAAGAAATGTCTGTGTTAGGACCAGTCTAAGGAGAGTAGAGAGAGATCGTCATGACAGCGATACTTATTGGAAAAAAATATATAAATCAATAAAATATTATTAGTATATTTAATTATTCCAAATCAAAAGTTGGCTCATGCAGCTCAACACTTTTGTCTTATTTATTAGCATAAAATATGAGCATTGCATATCATATCTTTCTATTCCTACATTTTCGACCCGCCACAAAACCTTTTTTACCGACAAATGTGTTCTTTAAACTTCACGCACTTTTATTCGGAAATATCAACATTAAATGTATTTAGACATCGTTTTACATATGATCATAATTGATTCCGGGTCCGCCCATCATCATATAATTAGAATCTATACGATCACCCGGAGGATAACTTTGATAGTGAACCTGGGCCTGATAAGGGTCCGGGTATTGTTCCTGATAGCGATCTTGGTATTGGTGATAGCCTCCCCTCTTTGGATGCGGTGGGCCTCCACGACCGCGTGTCAGACGAGGCATTGGAGGATCAAGATGAGCGTTTGATTTTCTGTGAATCGCCCGTTCGATGGATCCCTCTTCATTAATATTGAAGTGAGGGAAACGCCTTTCGATCTTTGCAAGGATACGGCGACCTCCTGCAGTGTTCCGAATACCACCACCGTTCGAAGAAATTAAGTGCGGTCTTGTTGCGTCAACTAATGTCAGTGCTTGACTATGTGACGCAACAGCTAGAGCTCTCTGGATAACATAGTTCCCGAAAGGATCCATCATAAGCTCACGAATACGATCAGGATCACTAAGTTCCTCTAGATACGCTTCACGCACTTTATCTGTACATCTTTCTAGGCATTTCTCCATAACATTGGAGCTAAATTTTTGAATGGCTAGAAGACTTACTTTTCCAACGACACTTTCACACACCGCATGGACGTCTTCATCACTACACACATCCAGAACATACTGTACAACATAATTTCCGTATGCATCTTGCATGAGATCCAGAGACTTTTCAACGATCTTTCGAACCAGATGAGCTCTAGCTTCACTCGGTGGAGAATCAAGACATCTTTGAATCACACAGCAGCCATGTCTATGACGAGCAACATCTCCCACGCTATTTGCAACAGCCTCAAACACGAATTGCGAATACTTATAAGGTAGTTTCAACAAAATTCGCTGTATCACGTGATTGCCATGACTATCGATACAAAGCCTGGCGGCAGCAGGGGATAAGGATCGTGTTAGAAGTTCAGCAGCGCTTTCTTTCTTTTTCTTGGTTTTCTCTGAACTGTCATCATTGGTATAATGTTCATTTTCATCGTAACTCTCGATGGTTTCGTCAAGGGCACATAGTTCAACAACCTTTTGAACACTCCGAGTGCCATGAAGGTTAAGACTAGCATTAACAAGTCTCGGGCTTACTGACTTGACAAGAGTTACACGTTCGTCGGGTGTAATCTTTTCCAAAATTTTTTGGAAGAGATAGTTTCCAAATGGATCGACCATGGCCTCACCCCAAAACGATAAACCTTCGTTCAAAATAGCAGTGGCAGCACTGCTACCTTCTTCATCAAGAGCTTGTTGAAGAAGACGGCAACCAACTTGATCTCTTGATAATCTACGCACGTGACCCAAAAGTTCTCTTAAAGGCGGACGCTTTGGAGAGGCGTACAAATTAGCAACAATTTCGTTGTTAGTCAACAACTGTTTTCGTTCCGATTCAGACATCGAAGGATCAAATGGTGGCTCATCCGAGATGTGCTGACCACCGTACGAATCATCACCATAACCGAACGTATCATCTTCATATCCAGGTCTTGCTGAATCGTGGAGGGAATGACGCTGATTGACTGCGACAGTACCGCTGCCCATAGGCCTGTTCTTTCCTCCGCCTGGGAAATAAGACGAAGTATTCGAGCTCTGGGGTTTGCGGCCAACTCGTTCTCCCACATATGCATTCGAGTTAGATTGATGCAGACCACCATAACTGCCACCAGAGTTAGCTTGGGGCATTCCATATCCAGATTGATGCATCCCCACGGGATGTAGCTGATGTTGGTGCTGCACTGTGTTTCCAGACGTCTGTGGTAGCACAAAAGCATTAGGCTGACCTGGAAGTTGCAACATTTGAACGGGCTGTAACACCTGCTGTCCATCAGGACCTTGGACAGCCATATAAAACACTTGACCTTGTTGAGGTTTGTCAAGCTGTTGTGATTGTATGACTCCAACAGTGTTGAAACCCTGTGCGGCACCTGGAAGGGATGAAATCGTAGAAGACGCCTCACGATATCCTGAATAGTCAAACCCTTGGTTTAGAGAGGCCTTTGGATCCATTTCGTAACTGGAACCGGGAGCATTGCTATGTGTACTAAAAGCACTACTATTGCTATAACCAGAAAAAGGTGGTGGGTTACTGAATCCATGTGATTGCAGCTGCTGATTCTGATAGCCATCATATGCCATTATTGTTTTTCCAATGGAACCTTTTCTATCACCCGCATGATTCCAAGACGGAGAAGCAGATCTAGATGATGCAGATGTTCCAGTTACAGAACCAGAAGGACTCATACTACCGTGTAAGGATCTCTTCACATGAGGGCTGTCACCATGAGTAGAGGAGCCAAGACTTCGTTCAGTTGTTCCTATAGATAAAGGTGGCATGTTATCAAGATTGGTTGTTTCATCAACACGAAAGTTAAGGAAATCTGTTCCAAGAGACTGAGATGGAGAACGAGACAGGAATATGTCTATTGACTCCCCACGTCTTCGTTGTTCAAGTGGCTGAGCCATCTCGTGAGCCTCATAACTACCATATTGCTGAGCTTGTCTGAAATAAGAAAAAGAAAAGTGTGAGGAAAGTTTCAAATTTGCATGAAGTGAACAGGAAGTTTATACTTTCGAAACAACATCTCTTTTAGTCTTGGAATACGACAGAGATGCCACCGTCCGTCGTCCTGTGTCATTCTGAGCTCAACACTTTTGATAATTACTCACCCTCCGAAAAGTCCATCAATATAAGGTTGCTGTATCATTCCTGGTGCAGGAACTGCTACCTGATTTCCAGACATGTTTGCACCACCTGATATCGATAACCCACCAACTGATAATTTTGCCATTGCATCTCTCAGATTATTTTCGTTACGATCAAGGGAGTGGCTCTGACTGTGATGACTTGAGTTATTGGATGACAAGGGATTTGTCATAATGTATACACGTGCTTTTTAAAATGAAAGTATTTTGTTTGTAAGTGAGATTTTTCAAGATTGCTAGTGATGTCAGGGGTTTCTCTTTTTTAAAAGTCTGATTTCAGCTCTTTCTCATGGGAATCTAGACTTAGAATCTATAGTAAAATTAATTGTAATTCAAAAATTAAGATATATGACTACACAGCAATCACATGCAAGATTCAAGTAGAATTCTAGCAGTGATCCTGAAGTTTAAGTGAGTGTGTGGTAGATAATGTGTTTTTTCAATATCGATTTCGGTCTGATGGTCCTGAGGAAAGCAAAAATATGAGGCTAGAAAGTATCAGAGGCGCGCAAAAAATGTCGGATTGGGACTTTTGACTTTTCTCAAAAATTCGATTGATTTTCAAGTCGTATATCGTTGTTGATAATTACATCAACTTGAGAGAGACGATTTATGATAATAGTTAAATATGAGTGTTATTGAATGGAATGCGATATATTTCATAAAGATATTCTAATCTATGAGCAGTTAAAACGAGTTTTTCATGTAACTATTCATCGTGTGTCAGCAATGACTTTGACTACCAATGATTTCGATTATTTTGATCTCCATTATATATCCATCATGGAAAAGGAATCTTTATGAAATATCACAGGACTGTTAAGATCTAAATATTGAAACATATTTCTTTAGATGCTCTGAAAATCATTTTAAGATTGAAGATAAGCCAAAATAATCGCGATTGTTTGAGTTCCCAAGGGGCTTAGGGGTCTGTGTCACCATCGTTGAGAGTATTTCCTACTCAGTTTTTTTATGATTCAGAGAGCTGAACAACGAAGCATATGTATCACATAAGTGTGTACATTTAGGATCGGTATCTACGAACAGATCATCAAGCCCCCTTCTAAATCCATATTTGTTGAAGTTATAATGGATAATAATCCACAAAACCAAGAATGTGGTCAGTTTGATGTACAGGATACCAGTATACATGTTCCTTCGGCCTTATCTACTGATGACGAGGCACTGCGATTACTCAAACAGTTAACGGACGAACAAAACGAATTATTACAACAAATACACCCCTCAAACAAAAAAGTAGCTCAACATCGACAGCGTCCCAACGAACAATACTTAACGATAGCTCTTGATGGTAAGTTTGTGTAAAGTTAGACACGATGGTATTTTTTCGAATTCAGATTTTTGTCTCAAATTTATTCTCAAATTTATCCACAGGGACAGTTCTGGAAGCAACGGAAACAGTTACAGGGTTTGCTCCCGCATCAATCCTAATGACATCAATGTAAGTGTTCTATGTGAATTCTTTCAATTTTAGATCATAGTGTCAAGCAGATCTTCAATCTGATGTCATTTTGATTCTTCTAACGTTTCTTTTAGATTTGACGGTGTTCATATGGAAGATATTTCAAGTCTTCATACAATAATGAAAAATTATTGGATGAAAGGAAATACACATATAGAGGTTTATTATCGACGAAAATCCAAAGAAGATGAATGGATCTGGATTGCAGGAAAAGTTTATTCTTTTATGAAGCAACCCGTTCTAGGACTGATAATTTCAGAACGAAGGCCAATTGACGAAAAAGTAGCCGTAGTAATGAATAGAATGACCCGTGTAGTAGCGAGTGTAGTAATTGGTGTGCAGGAATCGTTTTCCTGGGCACTATCTTCTGAATCAAAAACACGTAATGATGATAACCATTCATGTAAAAAAAAATCAACGTTACTAGGTCTAGAACGACAGAAGAATAATGCCCGAGACAGCGGTCAAATATCTCATAACGATGAGTCGAATATAAATGGAAATGTAAACAACAAGGGGAATGATGTATCAACGACTTTAGAAGTTGTCCGTGAAGGTCCATGCATCGACGTGAGCAAAACGTGCTTGCATCCAATAGAAGTCAAACTTGTGGCCTTCCTAATTACGGGTGCTTTGAATGCTGATGATATTGCAAATTATATGTTGGATCCTAGAAATGTCAACAAAAGTATTCAAGATTACATGGCTATTGCTTTGCAAACTCCCTTGAAACACCCCCTTGAACCGAAATCCCTCCCTCCTATTTCAGCTGTAAATTTTAGCTGCACGGGAATAGGAGACGACGGTATAGAACAATTAGGTGAAGTTCTCTGTTCAAATTTACCAACTCTGAAGATAATAGATGCTAGTTTTTGTGGTATAGGAGAAAGAGGAATTATTGCATTCTGTAAATCACTTCATCTCCGACGAAAACGCAAAATGAAATGCCTGCAAGGTCTAATTCTATCATGCAACACGATTACAATGAAAGCCGCAAAAGAACTTGGAAATGCTCTATCACCATCCCGGGGCCGGTTCTCGTCGAGAACGCGCGTCTCAACTATCCGTGATGCAAAGGAAGGATACGATGAGGATGATGAATCAGATCAGTCCGATGATGATAATGAATCTGATGATGATGATGATGATGATGATTTATTTTTTAGACCGGAGACTAAAAAACGCACTGCAAGGCAAAGTCGAAGAATTCTTACCCATAATTTCAATCCAGTAGAGATTGATGATACGGGAATACAATTACTTCATCTGTCATCATGTTCTATGGATGGAAATATCATTTTAGAACTTCTTTTAAATCTTTCAGAAGATTCAAAGCTAATTGAATTAGATATTTCATCTAATCATATTGGGTCATCTGGACTAGGCCTAATGATTGACTTTTTGGAGAGAAACAAATCCAAAAAGAAATCGGATACGAGTCTCGTTATGCCGGATTTACGCAGGCTAAACTTTTCTGACAACAATTTGTGCAATGAGAGCATAGCTAAGTTAACTCGCATAGTTGCAAGGAGAAGTTTGAGAGCTAGTATCATTGATTTGCACTTATCGTTCAATAATATTGGTTCTTCAAGCATTGAAACATTAATGAATAAGCTGATGAATCATAACTTGGTCAGGCTTTCGTTAGATAACAATAATATTGGGGATTCAGGTTGCCAAATTGTAGCCGCAACATTAATGAGCATGCCACACTTATCAAGTCTGAATCTGAGTTTCAATCAAATTGGTTGTCGTGGGATTACATCGTTAATGAAAGCTCTGTTAGGTTGCGAATCATTGACATATTTAGGTCTGTCAGGAAATATTATGAAGATAAGCGGAGCAATTGCAATGGGGTATACCCTTGCACATCACCCCCGACTAGCTCATCTGGATGTAGATAATTGCTGCTTGAGCCAAGTTTCGCAATGTCATATCAGCGCTGGGATAATATCTAATCGTCTCGTTCCCATGCAGTCATTAAATGGATTTCGTGTTGGTCCTCCGCTTGCTGCCATTGGTGGTTTAGATCTTGTAGCGCAACACTTGGATAATTCCAAATGTTTGACAATAAGACGGAACATGCAAATGAAAGCTAATTTGCAATGGATGGAAGCACAAAAAGAAGCAAGAGTTTATGGAGGGTATCAAAGTGAAAAGCAGATTCATATGTCCAATGATAGCTCAAATGTTGACTACATCATAGAATCAAACGATACGACTTCATTTCCATCCCAAAGCGCATATGTGCGGATGCTGGACTGGCTTACTAGAATTCCTTTTGATGAAGAAGAGCTTGACACACTACGGAAATATTTCTACGATATTGAGGATGAGTCACCTGATGGTCTCCGTGGAAGCGACGGTAGACTAAACCTGAAATTCCGTGGCGACTTATTAGCCGCTTTGGGAAGCCACCTTGAACAACAGTTACGCGAAAATGAGAAAAACATGAAATATCCAAAAGGCCCATCCGTTGGAATGGCGTTAGATTCTGATGATCACGGATCGTTCGTGGACCTCAATGAAAGCAGTATCCTTGTTTCTTCTCAAATTGTATGGAATTCAATTAAACTTTTAGATTCTCCCTGTGAACCTCATATACCAGAAGTGGATAATGATCTTGATTTGGGTCTTGATCCCCAAAACAGCTCAGTTGCAAGTACTTCAGAAATTGGTATGGTTCGGAGCGAATCTGAACGCAGCCATAGAAGCTCGAACTCAGGTAGTGCACATAATGCCATAAAGGCTCGAATATCCATGTTTCCACAGTTTTTGGAGAAATTAGATCTTCTGAAGAGCAGTGCTCAAACAATGATGGATCAAGAGGATGATTTACAAAAACAAGATATTATTGCTCAGCAGTTCGCAGAAGCGTCCTTGATTTTATTACGACAACTTCGCTACCATTGCATGAACAGTGGTTTAGATGGTTGGCGACATGGAAACAAGATTAAAAGAAAAGTCCTCATCGTGGATGACAGCATGGTGACGCGAAAACTTATCGCCCGAGCATTTGAAAAAGCTAATTTTATTGTAGATAAGGCAGAGAATGGGGAAGAAGGTGTAAAAATGATGAAGGAATCCATTTACGATATTGCTTTTATGGACATTGACATGCCAGTCATGAACGGATTTGACGCCACCAAAGCCCTTAGAGAGTGGGAAAATTCTGCGAGACCAGGTGCAAGACAACCCATATGTGCTCTAACAGCACAATATGTGGACGATTTCGATTATGATGATTTGATGAAGTTCAAAGACGCTGGCATTGACGTCATGGAAAGCAAGCCATGTAATATGCCTCGGTTGTTTAAGGTTGTGGATGACGTATCCCCACTTTATACTGATTTAGAACAGCTAGCTGCTTGAATACTGTATTTAAAAAAAAGAAAGAAAGAAATATTATATTGTCTTTTTCGAAAGCATTCATAAATGAACTATTATTGATTGATCATTTTTATGTTTCCATCGTATCTTACAGAATAAATTTTCGAAACAGCGGTGCAAGAAGCGCAGCAAGTAAAACCTTTTTTCGAAAAGCTGTTTTCCGAGGACTTGTTTTATGTCTTAGCACAAGGAAAGATATGTACAAAGCAGGAAATGCGCCAAGAAAGGAAGCGAAGTAAAATTCTGATGGACTAAAAAGTTAGATTGATTTTATAAGCTTGTCATGTTCAAAATATTGTGCATGTTGACTTACGAATCTCAGGAATTCGTCTTGCATTCATTTTTGCTGCGAATTTGTCAATTACACAAAGAATGAATCCAAAGAGTTGTAGACGAAGAGAGAAGCGGAAAGGGAACAGGATTGTCATCCAGTCTGAACCGAAAATCATTTTTTTTAAATCACGATGAGAATGCTTGCATGTAAATCAGTAAATCTTGTTGGGTAGCTTTAGAGAGGGATATGTAAGTAACAGTGCCAGAAAATTGAGTATCACAATGAAAGTTGTTTATCTACTCGTATTCTCTGTTATCTGTTACGATCTGTTATCTGTTTTATGAGTTATGACATCTTTAGTTGGTACGCCCAACATGAGACGGTTTCATTGTCACTAAAATACGAATGACGAAAAGCTACAGCGGAACGAGGAACGAGGAAACCATTTCAAGCATCTCTCAATTCAAACAGTTTCAGGACACAGTATGAGTTCGGAAGAAAATAACAAGAATGAACCATCTCAAAGAGCAAAGGCAAGATGGGCGATTCTACGATCTGCACTAAGGAAAGAAGCAAATGGCAAAAGGGCTATGGACAAACATTCTATTCAT
>Ga0213868_10002337_pt1 | contig 18239 bp, 10 predicted proteins | sample PICome_9_FD_160087 | JGI IMG/M metagenome (GOLD analysis project Ga0213868, IMG submission 160087) | Coastal seawater microbial communities near Pivers Island, North Carolina, United States - PICO127 | ecosystem: Environmental > Aquatic > Marine > Coastal | place: USA: North Carolina...
ATCAAGCGCATCGACTGATTTACTCGTAGCTGATATTGCTAATAGAAACATTAGTAAAGTCAGTGTTGATGAAAAGGAGACCAAATCCATGATTTTACATCACTTGACCAATGATGTTGGTCATATGGGTGGAGTTTGTGATATGGGCACCTGCGTTGATAGACCTCTTATTGTGTCATGCGGTCTCAATGACGATATTGTTAGCGTTTGGAATTACCAGTTGAGACACCGAATTGCAAAGTTAGAATGCCCCGAATCAAAACCCCATAGTGTTGCAATACATCCTAGTGGTTATCAAATGGCTGTAGGATTTCAGGATAAGTTGACGATGTTTCATGTTTTGATAGATTCCATAAAACCGTACAGGAGCGTACAATGTCACGCCCCAGTTCACTTGTTGGAGTTCAATCCTCGGTTCTTAGCGGCTGTTGTGGGAAATACTATCAATTTGTATGAAGTATACCAAAAGAAGAATGTTATGTCATTTATCCTAGTTCTAAGTTTCACAGGTCATATTGGCCCTTTAAATTCAATCCATTGGACTGACGATACTCTATTTAGTGCAGGGACCGATCGGAATTTATACGGATGGAATCTTTCCTCTGCATCTCGTATTGATGCTATGAATGTAGTCCGGTCATTCGGATCATGTGTTTCGATAGCATTTTCATCATCGCAACGAAAGTATGACGCTGCATGCGTGACTTCGGATGGTTCATTGCACAAATTAACGTGGAACGGTATTATATCTGACGCTTGCACCATTGTTACAAAACAAAATGAGTCACACGACTCTCCAACAATCGTTACTTTTAACATGGATCAATCCGCTCTCCTTGTAGGGACGCGATCAGGAGCAATACAGTGTTACAAATGGCATTCATCGCCAGACAACTTTGATTTTATCTGTACAAGCCAAGTACTTTTGCATCAAATCCCCACCTCTGATCCAATTTCAAAATCTTCAATAAATCGTCTTAGAATGACACTAAATCACTTAATTTGGAGTGCAGGGGAAATCGATGGCTCGATTTTTTCTTGTATTGTCTCTCCGAGTGAATCCTCTTTATCTACGCAATCGGTTATTTTGGGGGTTGATGAAACTATTTTAACCACCAAAGAAGATTATGAATCTAAACTGATGCTTATTGATACTTTAAAATCAAACCTTGAACAACTCAAAAATGATCATGAATACAATTTACATTCGAACGATAATCTTTGGAGAAGTGAAGTCGAAGATCTGTCCTGTAGATCAGAACAGCTCTTGAACGCAGAAAGGTATGTACCGTATACAACTACCCAGTGATATATTTCATATAGTCATATCATCATGTCAACATTCCAATCCATTTCGATCTTTTCATGAAACAGACAACGGTACGACGAGTTGCAAACAAAGCACGACGAGGTAATGAAGCACCACATACGTGAACTAGAGGACCGAGACATGATATTGCAATCTACAAAAAAAGAAATAGAGGCGACGTATACTGCGATCGAATTGAAACAAAAATCCATCATCGCACAATTGAAAGCTGATTTAAAAGCAGCTCATGAGAATAATGATGTCGTTTTGAAGAAGATGACACAAGCATTCGAAGAAAATCATCACCAACTAAATCTCCAACACGAAAAGGAAGTCAAAGAACTTCAAAGTCGCATCTACAAACTCGAAGAGGACGTGGCATCGTCAAGTAAAATATTTCAAGAATTGTTGGAACAGCAAGAAGAGGAGTATGAGCTGATGATTACGAATCTGAAAGCCAAATCCGACGCCAATTCACACAAGGAACAGCGAGTAAAGGATGAGATCATAGCATCTATGCATAGCCTGAAATTTGAAAGAGACCAAATGTTACGACAAGTTGAAGAGCTAAAATCGAAATCATTGTTCAGTGATGAGTCCTTCAAACGGGAATCCGCATTAAGAAGATCATTGCAAGAGGAAAAAGAGGAATTGAGAAATACTTTATCTGAAATGTCTTCAAGGATAGAAAAAGAAACACACCAGAAGGATTGTTTAGGAAAAGATTTACAAATGGCAGAAAAGATCCAAGGAGAGTTAAAAGAGAAATTGCAAAGTACCGAAAATTCAAAGTTTCCTTTGCTGACCGAAATAGAAAATCTGAAAAGTCAAGTTTCTACATTGAAACACGATGATCAGTTGCATAAGAAAGTCATCGATGAAAAAGACGTGACAATTCAGCGCCTAGAAAGCAAATTGAGTAGTTCTAATAAAGAGAAGAAGCAATTATCGAGTCAGATTCGAGTTTTGAAAAGAGAACTTGTGCTACTTTCGGGGATGAATGAATCCGAGTTGAAAACTGCGATTGATTGTATCTGTGCGAAGTATAGCCTATAACCGATGAGATGATGATGATGATGACGACGATGATGATAGTGTGATCGACTTGACCGAATTCGATGACTATGCGAACGTCACAAAGAAAGACATTGCTCAAGCATTCAGTCCTTTCAGCTATGCGTGCAGTGGCAAGAAAAAAATGCTTATTTGTGATTTACAAGGTGTATATGACATGAAAATGAAACTATTTCAAGTAAGTTCTTGTGAGATTAATAGTATTATCAAATTGAGCAGATGCATGTGGTTCGGTACAAAACATTGTGACTTATATGTCAATTTCTTCACATACAGTGGACTGATCCTGCTCTACATTATCATAACCCCAACCATAAGCGTGGTTGTCATGGAAGAGCCGATATGGTCGAGAAAGGGATTCAGAACTGTTTCAAATCTCATCAATGCAATCCACTTTGTGAATTAGTATGCAAAAAGTTCATTGCGATACCCTGATATTAAATGATTCATTGTTACTTATTGTACTGTGCTAGTGCAGGTAAAGTAAATTTGTATGCAACTCCTTTCTTTTTCACCATTTTGATCACAAATGATGGTGAGCTCCATCCCTTAGAGAGGTTTTGAAAAAATGTGTTGAGTGTTGTGTATTTAACTATAAGAATATGTATGTATAAAAGATTCACATACCTCAGGATCTTCAATAGGATATCCTTCACCAATTCGAATAGGTTTCGAATTCGTTTCTCCTTCTGTTGCTTTAAACGTAACGTAGGCAGCATCACCATTCGGCGCCATAAATTCGACGAATTCAACTTGTCCCTTATCTAACCTATCTAGGAATTCCATGTATGGAATAGATGGTTCATTCAAAGTGGAAGCATCTAATCCTGTATTAATATTTCCGCCTCTATATTGGAATGCCAACCCATTGAATGGAGTAAGTGGGACACCTCCTCTAGTCAGATCATCGTCCACGGCTGATGCCATGTTAGGAGACGAAGAGAGGACCAGACCAAACGTTCCAACCAATGAATTTTGAATTACAGATCTTCGTGATTGTGGTTCTGCACTAAATGCTGCAATGACGGCAAGACTCGATACAACCAGAAAGATCTTAAACATGTTTCTAATTATTACTTAGTAAAGAAGATGACTGTTTTGTGTGTTGAAGAGAAAAAAATCTTTTCTCAATTCGTAAGATTCGCTTCGTACGTACGTACATACAACTCATCACAGCAATCACACATCTATTCAACGAAGAACTAAGTATAAGAATCACGAGTTCATTCTGTGACTTGTTTCTACACATTGTAACTTCGTTATAAAAGAAATAAAATATGACGCCAGGAGTTATAACGGTGGATCTAAGTTCCCAACCGCCCCAAACACCACTGGGAATCATTTTAGCCCCACTGAACTCTCCCTCTCTCTCATCTCCCATTCAATCCAAACATACAATAGTCGTTGGCTGGTCAAGACCTTACAATCGATTAGGCCTTTTGCAAACATCCGGGATGGTCCGGATAGGAGATCGTTTAGTCGCTATCAACAACGTCGACGTGCGAGAATGGACGTTTGAAAAAGTTATATCCGTTTTAAAATGTTTTGGGGGAAACGTCAAGATTAAAAGCCTTTCTTTTCAAGTATGCTTAAACAACCCAGAAGATTGTGAAAATTCCTTTTCTGTTGATCATGGAAGTTTGAATAGAAAGCGATTTAAATGGTCTGTGGCTGCTCAAAAGTTGTACTCGTTTCAAAGCATCGTTCGGAATTATAGGAAACATGATACTTGCTGGCTGTATGAGATACATTGTAGATTATTTGTTAGGAATCAACAGGGTTATGAAAAAGAAATATCTTGGAGTGTATGGAAAAGATTTAGTGAATTCGATGAATTGCATACATCTCTGCGTGACAGATATGGGTGGCAGTTGAAAAGTTTAAATCGTGGTTGGGGAATCAAATTTCCCTCTTATAGAGTGGCACAATCATTGCTCCGAGGCATCTTACATGAAGGTATTGCCAAAGAAAGAATCAAGGATTTGAAGTCGTATTGGGATCAACTCACACTGTTATCAGATTTGTTTGACTTTGGAGACCCGATGAATGTTCCAAGATATGCCAAAGAAATGGCTGACTTTTTGGACGTCGAACGTTACCTTTTTGTCAAATCTACCAATTCCAGTCAAGACCATTTGTCCAATTCACTCGACAATTTGGAAATTTCAACCATCTCAATAGCATCAGATACACCTAAAAAGATGGAACCATCCAATGGAGAGTCTTTATTACTATCAGATGATAAACATCGTAAAGAAAAAATGGACTCCCCCACAGGGAAGAGTACAAGTACGACAAGGGAGCACTTCAAACGACAAAACTGGCGAAATGGATCCAACAAGAGTGCGTTTCAACGAAAACTATTAGATGAATTGTAAATCTATAATTTTAGTGTATACTTATGTTTTAAATCCTTTCCCCATTATTCAACTGTGCAAACATTCTTTTGAGGTCCCGTGGATTCGTACTGGTGGAATCAATCACTTCACCCCCATCGTAATCGGCGGCAGTTAATACCTGAGTAAAATTCACACGCAATTGCGGCGATTTATCTTGTGATTGGGGCAGAGAGACACCTTCATCATGTGTTGCGACTTGAATTTCACTCTGAGGTTTGGACGTTTGCAATGCGTTAGCAGCCGCCAAGCGGTTTTTAGAAAGGCTTAACTTGCTTTTGTACATTGGCGGTCGAATATGCTGATCCGTTGCTTTTGGTACTTCTTCCATCCAGGACATTCTTTGAGCCTTAGCAGATGTTCCTTTTGGTTTAGTTGAGTCTATATTTGGTAGCGTTGTAGGAACAGTTTCAACTTGGGTCGGTTGTTGGTCAGCAGTGACTTTTGGATTTTCATTGTGTGACGACGTATTAGCTTGTACATTCCGGCCTCCAAGTTTAACTCGAACGTTTTGATACAAACCGTCGTGCTCTTGAATCACAACTGTGGAACGATTGTGGATGGACACCTCATTCTTTTTTGACTTGACAATATGAATCCATTCAGGGACAATTTTCACAATACTTTCAAGTGTTTCTCGAGCATGTTTTTTGGTGCAGTCATGATTACCTAAATCAGTTTTCGTTTTTTGAACTATATTCAAAACTTCATTTAACCCCATAGTCATCTTTATAGGTTTCGATGCTAAGGAAGTTGCAGTCGACGATAATAATAGGGATGACCTCTGTTGCGTACCTTTACGACGCATCGCCCCTCTCATAAAGAGGCGTACAGCATCTGCGCATACAACCAATTCCTCAGCGGCTAAACATCTCTGTATAACTTTGTCTTTTTCAATGAGGGCTTCCATATCTTGCATTTGTTGTTTACCAAGAGTTTCGACTCGGCTTCTCAGTGTTTTGTCGGATTTACTTTGATCATTCACTATTATTCTCCTGGACCGTTTTGATGTGCTTGTCTTACATAATTTTTTGACAAGATCCTGAACAATATCATCTTCTTCCCAGCTATTACTTTTCCATTTAGATAGATACATCTGCTTAAGTAGCGCCATTCTATTTTTTGAGCTTTGCACAATTTGAAGTTGACCGTCATTATCAATCTGTAACAATTCAGGAATCGAAATTCTGATATATAAAATTGCTAGTTTGTTTGACATGGCTTCGTCAGTTGCAATTTTCCTAGCAACTTGCAGTAGACGGTCATAGGAAAATGTGGTGAATCTTTTTAACTGCAACGAAGCTTCAATCTGCAAACACCATGGGAGGTAGTTATTCTCTGGAATGGAAGGCGCCACTAAATCGTCTACAGCTGCTGACCTATGTAGAGGGGCCTCATTCCTTTTCTTAGATGCCCTAGCACTGGAGGATGATGCAGGACCCTTGCGTTTCATCTAAAGCAATGCAATCGAAATTTGAAATACACTCGAAAAGTGGATAAAAAACAAAAACCAACGGTGAAGGGAGAAAAAGCTCGTAAAAACTCCGAGTAAGACCTCCGTTTCATATTTCTAAAACACAGTTAGATGTCTTATCTATCATATAGTCTTTTTATTCATAGCAGTCTTTTTGATCACGAAATAACTACGTGCAAGTAGTGAGACAATCTGTTCATAGGTTAGGAATGTTAGCGCCGAAGTCAATACTGTTTGAATGAGTTTTGCATCCATCCCTGAATACAGTGCCTTGATGCCTCCTTTTGTAAAAAGATCAAGCATACAATCAAGTGTCCCACTATATTCTCTTTCTTGATTTTTTTGATCCATATTCGAGTATGAAGTAGAGCTAATGTTACTTTGATAACTGCATTTACTATCATCACACGGCTCAAAGGGTTCGGACTGACGCTTATCAACCTTTTGTAACCTCATCAAGACCTGAGCTAACTGAATGGGATACGTTGCTATTGTTGCCAATGCTTTCGCTAATGCGGCAAACACAAATGCCTCAAGTGGTTTCAAACTTGCAGTCATGACAGCTGAGCCATTTAACTCCGCTTTTCGACGATTTAAAATATTCATTTTCAAGTGCTCATAGAAGGAGTGTTGTATGACTGGATTACTAACCAAGAGCAGGCTTGCACCAGTTCCATTCCACAGATGCTGCACCCCCTCATTTCGAATGATATCTTTTATGCAGTCGATAACTCCAGTGGATACTTGACTCTTGACGATTCTTAAATTGGCAACCCAGAATGGATTTGTCAATAATACATTCACTATCCCCGCAATAGTAGAGGTTAGTATAGATGCAGATGGTTGCTTCAAAATCTTCTTTACCGATTGAAGAGTGTAGAAAAAGATAAAGTTTGAAAGAGCCATCGTCAAAGCAATAGGTGTCGACCCTTTATACAAGGTCTTTTGTACATGTAGCATATATAAAGTATTTAAAAGTTTGGGTTGTGCATTTTGATTCACATCAGATGAAAGTCCATTTTCGTCCTGTTCTTCCTCATTACACGTGGATGATGTATCAATAGATGAGATGGAAATATCGTCCATGTCATTTTTGTGTTTATCCTTTTGTAAAAAAATATTGCTTCGTTCGTCTTCACTAAGACTGCTATCATCACTTAAGTTCAGACATTCTTTTCTTCCATTTTTTTCAATCATACTTTGTTTCGATTTACGAAATGTAATCTTGCGATCTCGTCGTCTCATTCGTCGTATAGCTGAAGCCTGAGCTTGCATCTCAATCCGTACTCTTTCAAGAGGGAATAATAAGAGTAAACTGATGGTTGACCCAATGCTCCCTCCAAGGGCATGAACCAGTGGTGGTATTACCATTGACGAATCATTGGTATTCGTCATTGTGTGGAGCAATCAAATACAATTTCGTGTGTATTAGTAGTAGCAGCACTACTTAGGATGATCATCATCAATCGGCTATCGGCAATCGACAATCGACAACCGAAGACCGAAGACGAGTTTCTCGAAACGCCAAAAATAACCGTCATCAGCGCGTTTTTTCTCCTCATAAAACCAAATCACATTTAGGCCAATTTTGTTTCAAAACGAAAAATGCCATCCTTTCGAATCGTCTTCTTTCTCAAAATTCTAATCGTTTTATCCAATATACAGTGCGATGTAGTAGCAAGTTCTATATCATCAACGAGTACCCAAACTTGCGCGATCGAAAAGTACTCTCAGACTGTTTCATGCTTTGGAATTAGAAACGACACCACAATTCCAGACGATTCGATACAGTTCGAATCGATTAGCAGTGGTGATTACTTGTTTTGTGGGATTACTCTCATCGAAAAGAAAATGCTGTGTTGGAAGAAAGGATATTATGTGATCTCCGAGCTGTCCAATGAAACAGGTTTCAGCACAAAATTGTCCACAGGACAGAATCATGCTTGTGCCTTGAAAAATCAACAAATTCTATGCATGGGACGAAGTGACTACGGTCAAGCTACTCCTCCTTCAGGAAACTTTGTTGATATAAGCTGTGGAAACAGAAGTACTTGTGCCATCGATGTGAATGGCAAAATTCATTGTTTTGGCAAACATTACGTTTCAAATAGGTTCGTGACGAGTCCTCCAAATGGGACATTTGTAGAGGTACATGTGGGTCCTGGTACGCAAGCTTGCGCAGTTTCATCAATAGGAGAAATTCATTGTTGGGGACTGGAAGAGTTTGATGAAAATCAAGTGCATAGTGGTCCATTCATTCATGTCAACGTTCATTTATATGGATATTGTGGTACATATACCAATCTTACTGTCGAATGCTTTGGTCAGAGTAAAGTATTCCAAGATCTCGCTTTAAGCACTCAATTTTTGGAGATTTCGATTGGAATCTTTGACGCATGCGGAGTAGAGAATGCAACGAATTTGCTTTTATGTGAAACAGTTGGTCGAATTCACGATGTGTCATTCCTTCCGAATGACTTTGAGGTGTACATCTCACAATAGAGGAATTGGCTCTTTTCTGGAAGATACGTAGTAAATGTTCATGTCCAATGCTGAATGCTGCCTCCTTTCCTCTCCACTTTCAAATAAAGAAAGGAAGAAATAAGTAGTAACATAAATGTTAGATAGTAATCTGTAATGACATTTTTAGCTAGGAAGCAAAATGAATTCAACGCACGGCTAAACACGACCGAATGACAAATGACCATTCATTTTCCCACACAATGTAATTCATATTTCGAATTTCGAATCTACTTGACCACCATTTTCTACAAGTCCTCTGAAAAACGACAACCTAGAATTTATACAGAGAATCCAAAACTTTTTCTGTAGTGGTTTTGATTCATCCTTTTCAGATAGATTGATTCATCTGACACACGATTGAAATTGAGTTCGTAAGAAGTCTCTCTCTGTACAAAGCAATTCACCAGAGTTATTGAGATACATTACACCATGTGCAAAGAAACAGTTCCACTGTCTATAGATTCTTCAGAGAAGCCTTTTAATGATGTCCCTTTCTTCTCTATCCTATTCAGACCTATTCTACTGGCCATTAAACCGATCTGGGGCACTATTTGTTCCATTCGCTGGGCATTGTCTCGACCTTTTCAACTACCGATAATTCCATTTTGTACCATGCCATCGATCTACCCCTTTAAGTACATCACTCACGTTTGCTACGGAGAGGTTTTATTCTTGGCTCCCATTGGGCTGATTGCCTACCTCTCTTACCAAACCTCATTTGGTAGACCAGACATTGAAGAATCTGGGGTCATTGCGGAACTTCCCATCATAGTGGTGTTTTTGACAGCCACCAAATCAAATTCACTCATAACTTTCATTTTAGGGATTCCTTTCGAGCGTTTGGTTACATGGCACAAATTGTGGGGTTACCTTGCAGTCGCCACTGCTGGAATGCACATGTGGTGTGCCTACGCTATTGAAGGGCGTAGAAGGTTATTCATGGAAGAAGATGAACGTTTTTTGAGCGGTGATAGTCACGATAGTATCAACGATGACGATCATTCAGATAGTCACTTCGGTGGGAGCCCGACATTTTACTCAATGAATGGACCTTCTCCAAATTATCTCAAGTTCTTATCTGAGAATGAAGAAAACTATACGGGGAGCATTGCTTTGATCGCCATGATAGCGTTGGTTGTTCCTTCTATATTTGCCATCTTTCGGCGTTGGTTCTTTGAGCTGTGGTATATCCCTCACGTGATCAGTGCCATGTTGGCTCTTATTTTTGCCATTATTCATGGTGCGGGTACAGTTGTAGTTGTTCTTATCTGGTGGGGTATTGACCTGGCAACTCGTTATATCTTGATGGCAGGCTTTTTATACCCCCATAAGGCATCATTACGCACTTTACCCGGTGAGATTGTAGAGATCAGCTTTCCAAAACCTGACAACTTTGAGTACGATGCTGGTCAGTTTGTTATGATTGCCTTACCCAAACTTGGGTTTGCGTCCTTTCATCCATTCACAGTATCATCTGCTCCGCACCAAGATACTGTCACTATGCACATTAAAGTATTGGGAAACTGGACTAAACGTCTTGAAAAGCTTGCTAGAAAGGGAGAAAGCGAAGTGTCCATACTAATGGAAGGACCCTACAGTAAGCTCGCTGTTGATATTAATGATCACAGGAGATACAAAATGATAATGCTTATCTCGGGTGGAATTGGAGTGACTCCCATGTATTCCATTGGGAATGATTTAGTGCATCAAATCGAGCACAATGAGAGAGATATTAAGAAATTGAAATTTGTTTGGTGTATCCGTTCAATGGATTTGCTAGATTCTATGATGGATGCTAGTTCAAAGCATTTTGGTAATGAAACAATATTTGATGTGGATGATAACGATGTGATAAATTTGGATATTTACCTTACCCAGAAGGCGAAGGATATCGAGATTAATAAACCATCCCCAGTCAAAATAGGAAGGCCAGACTTTTGCAAAATCTTCAATGATATGCTCGATGCTGCCATCAAAGAAAATGAAGGAGCAGTTGCAGTACTTGCTTGCGGACCTGAACCGATGGTTGATTCAGTACGAGATGCGTGCAGAAGATGGTCTAGCATTTGCGGAGGTGTCAAGTTCGATTTTCATGAAGAAACGTTTGAGTTGTAATTTGTAGATATTGTTATATTTCCGTTCGTTGCATTTTAGAATGTATTTACATCTCGCGTCTCGCGTGTTTTGTCATTTTTTGTATACTGTACTATCTAGGCTGCACAAGAACACTTTCGAAAGAAAAGGAGGAAAAATGCGCGATTTTGAATTTTTCAGGTTTCTCGATTTTTGTTGGCGGACACATCATTTGTTTTCCTCATAATCAAGATCTCTCCGTCTACTATTGACATAAAATATAGGAGTATGAAACCTGTTCGAAGCAACATCAAAGATGCATCAACATCATCAATCCGAAAAGCAATGAATATCAGGAGGCATGAGCTGTCACAAAAAATTCGAAAGGCAAAGAAGTGTCAAATGCTGCAACTCAAGCGCCGCCATACGACGGCACCCCTTGATGGACTAGACCAAGTATCTGATCAATCTTCACAGACATCGTCACCTCAACAATGCTTTATAGAGTTCATATCTTCTCCATCTATTTTCTCACTTTCAGCTTTGCAGTCGAGCCTATCTAGATCTAAGAACCAGGTAACAATAAGGTTACAGGACTACCCCATTCAGCAAGCAGAGTCTTTCTTACGATCCATAGCCGATTTTTTAGGCCCAAATGACGATTCCTCTTTAGAAGCATTAAAAGTACTAACCAATCTTTCTGCTATGGAAAGCTCAGAAACGTCAACTAATTACTACACAAGTCATTCATCGTGGTGCGTCTTTATGCTATCATCATCCCATGGCAACATTCCAAAATGCCTAATGAACATTCTAGCGTCGTCAAATGCGTCCAATATAGAACAGGCATGCTGGGTAATTGGTAACATTGCTGGAGATTCGCAGCAATGTAGAGAAAAACTAGTCACGATGGAATTCTTACCTGTTCTGATATCTTTACTTCAACAAACCGCAAGTCTCGTTATATTACGTAATGTGATTTGGGCCCTATCGAACATGTCAAGGGGTGAACATTCCATTGCACCTTTTATTCAGGCAGGGTTGTCCGCAAATATAGTCTTAAACATATTAAGACTTGATGAGAGTGCTGGAGATAATATTTGGGATATAAGAAGTGAAATTGCGTGGTTCTTGGCGTTTGTGAGTGCTAAAGATGAAGAAGAACTTATTACGCAATTGTTAAACACAGAAATATTCGTTCACCTGGCAAAGCTATTCTCTCAAGCTACAGATATGGTGATTGACAGGAGGGATAGGGGTAGTATCTTCAAGTCAATAATACCGCTGATTCGAATATTTGGGAATCTGGCGACTAGCGCAGATGGGAGAAACGTACAAGGCATCATACTTACAGAAGAGCACTCTGTCATTAATACTTTGGCCAAGTGGTTAGAAGTATATAAACCATGCCCTGAATTCATGGCTATATGTACGGAAGTTACTTGGGTATGTGGAGCTCTGGTATGTGACGTTGGACGTGCGAATCATGCATCCACAACGATTGCTTACCCGAAATTACTTCCAGTCCTCTGTAAAGTTTTTTTGAGAGGATCATTTACATTGGAGTGGAAAAGAGAAATAGTAAACGCTATTTGGAATGCATTAGCAGCTCCACCTAACTTTGATGGTGATACATTTGCAATTCGAGATGAACTTTTATTGCAATTATTTCAAAGAGATGGAATGGTTCGGGCGCTTGTGGGAACTCTAACATGTCTCGATGTCGACGCCATTCGTCCAGCATTGAACATAATTGATGCGATGCATAGAAGACTACAACGTTATAATATAGATGCATTGCAGGTCCTTCAAAGTGCCGAGTGTGAACATGCTCTTGAGCATGTATGTGATGCTGCAAGCTCGAGTTCTTCCTATGGAAATAGTAAAAGTTGGGATGAATTCGAAAGTAATAATGGGGGTGGTATTGAGAGTTGTGCTGAAATTGCTGCAAATCTTATAGATGATTTTTATGGGGACGATGATAATTATGATATTTCTGAGGTTGGTCTCAGTTGTGGAGTGTCAGCTGAAGGGAATCATTTTACATTTGGTTTACAGGACCCTATTCCTACGTTCAACTTTTCTAACAGTGGGAGTGAGACGAGGGCGGTGGTTCAAGATCCAATGTCATTACCAGCTGGTAGGGGGCGTGGTAGAGGCAGGACAGTACCAGCATGGATGCAAAAGCATAATTAAGATAAATGATATTTATTTTATCATGAGGACCATCATATTATCTCTTGGTTTTTCACAGAGTGGTATGCAGTACCTCTGCCTTTGTTTTCGACTGGAAACTTGTTCTGTGGATTATCTTGAATATCTTCTTCATCACTAGTTAATTCAGCGACAGCACTATCATCAAATAGGGAGAGATCGTCAAGTCCAGTGAGCTGCCTGTGGCCACGTCGGCAAATAAACATCCATCCGTACATGATAATTATGCAGAATGAAAGAACAAAAGCTATGATTTTCAAAACCGTAAAATCAGAGAAGAAATCACCTAGAATATCCTTCCAGGTTCTATCCTCAGGTACAGGGCACTTCCATTCATTCGTAATAAAGGTATACCATAATGTCGTGGTAGTTGGCCCCACTAGTTCTGTCGGCACATATTCTCGCCCTGTGACATCAGAGAGCGAACGACTAATATGGTTACAGTCAAATGTTATACTGTAAACTTTGTACTTTTTTGTCGGATCTACATTTCCCGCCACAGCTAACTGCGGTAATTCTCCAGAACTCGTTGCATTGACAAAATTGGGGAATCCAAAGGCAGCTATGAATTCAGATCCTAGTATATTTTCACCAATGACGCAAAGTGTGTCATTGTATGGCGAAATACTGATCACATCATTGATAGTAACATTTCCTTTGGAAAGGTCATAACGCCATGCACCAGTGTTAGCAATAAAGAGTTGATTTTCATCTTTCTTATCGAAAAGATATTCTGGTACAACTCGTTTCAGAAACAGCCCCCACAATGAATCAGGTTTATCTATACCATTCTTAAGGTAATAAGTCATAGGAACATTACATCCAATCACTTCTAGTATGCCTAATGATGCTTCTGTATCACGAATTAGTTTCGCAAGTTCTTTCCCAGCTGTAGTTAGAAGACTATCCTCACCGATAAGCTGAGTTAAAAGTGCGACGTTCGCGTCGATAAACTCATGATGAAAGGTCATGTTCGTCACGCTCGAATTTGGTGACGGCAAATCAAAGGAGACGAAGCCTATCGTATCAAGATAGTGTCCCGCCTCAAAGGAAGATGAAAACCCATCTGTGGGATTAATTTTTCTAAGATGACTGTGGCCAGTCAAAAATTGCACAGGCATTCTTTCTCCACGTATGGTACGAATTTTGCCTAAAATAATTCGTACGAGTTCATCTTCTGCATCCATATGAGCTAAGACTACAATAGCATCAAAGTTGCCATACGCTCCTTCAAGTGCATCGATGAACCAATCACTCTCTACAGTATCTTGCACTGATTGCACTGTTGTAATTCCACAATTATTCTTCATGTTGTACAAGAATCCGAACGTAAGTATGGTCGAATTTGTTTCTGGCCCACTAAGAAACGCAAACTTGTTAGCCAAGTGCTCATTTGTTTCTGAATCAAAAGTATTACTTGTCAAGTAACGACCACCCCAAAACTCAAAGTACCCAGACTCTTGCATGTATCGGACAGAAGTTTCATGATATAATTCGTGGTTTCCAATTGTCAGTGCGTCATATGGCATCTGCTGAACGATTGGAAGGATTTTGTCAGGTGGATAGGTGCTTAAGCCTGTCCCATCAACGACGTCGCCGTTGTTCAAAAAGAACAAGTCCGCACCTTTCGAATTACAAAGTACTTTTAACTTCTCATAGAAACTCAAAATATGCCCATAATTCGCATTTAGAGTAGCATCGTGTCTTCCTTGACCCATGACCCACGAATGAACGTCAGTAAGAACTAAAATGTTGATATCTCTAATCGGAAGTTGCGGAGTTGATTGTTCTACACTTAATAATCCTTCGTCCCCCAAGGAAGCCTGCAAAGAAACAAAGCCGAATAGAACAGAAAAAAAGAAAGAGCCCATTGGAATTATCCCAAGATTCTGAAGCAGAGGAAATGCTAAACTTGTAAGGTTCATTCCTAGCTAAAGGAACAAGATGGATTAGACAAAGTTTATTGTAAAAGAGAGAGAGAGAATAGTGTTCAAAGAGAAACACATTCTCCAGAATTTTCTTTTCTTCAAAAACTTCCTCGAGAGGGCTTGTGTTGTACAAAAAACGGGACCCTGTGTCGCGGTCGTGGTTATCCTCACTTATCATATATCTTTACTTTAATTCTGATTAGTGTAATCCCTAATAATCAAACCTCTATCTTCATCCAAAACATACCCACCATCGCGGAAGATCTCCCCTTTACAAAAGTCAGTAACATCGTAAATTCTTCGCTCTCTAGCTTTTCCTTGAAATTCACTCAGTGGCACCTCCAAAGAAGTTATTGCGTCTGCATTTTGGTTTCGATGTTTTAAGCGGATAGTTTGATATACCATTTCATTTCTGAACATTTCCTGAAGAATATGATTAAGTAGATGAGCTCTATCCTCTCCAGAACTGATGTACTTGGCAAAACTTTTTCGCAATTGTCTGCGAACACTAAACTTTTGCGCGGTGATAAAACTCTCAAGCATCATACTTATAGCAGCATCCATGTCATCATCACGGACATATTCACGCAAGTGCATTTTGGCATGTGCTTCCGATAGACGCATTATCGATTCAATGTGTCGAACGGCGATTGGAACACCACCTGAAGTAGCAGACTCTTTTCTCAGCGCAACGTAAAGTGATGCAATTTTTTCTTGATCAAATGTATTGCCACGTAAAACTGGTTTAACATTTGTTCTTGCATATTGAATATACTTTCTTAGTAATTCTTGTGAAATGAGCTTGGCCCTTGAGTATCCACTTGCGGATAATGATTCATTATCTTCACTTTGTTCAGGAAGATCACAAAGCCCCCTGACGTATTCACTTGTTGGAACGCTTCTCATGTGACTTTCGGTTACGAAGGATGCAAGTCGTTCATCAGCAACAGGGTCAACAGTATCTTGAAGAACACAAAGCAGATCAAAACGTTGTAGAATTGGATCTGTAAGCTCGACATTTTCCGCAAATGTGCACGAGCTATCATAGCGACCACCGATTGGATTCGCAGCTGCAATGACCGAACACCTTGCTTGCAACGAAGTGACGATTCCAGCTTTCGATATTGAAATGGTCTGTTGTTCCATAGCCTCATGAATCGATGTTCGATCTTGCTCGTTCATTTTGTCGAATTCGTCAATCAAGCAAATCCCGCGATCAGCTAACACCAGGGCACCTCCTTCAAGTGTCCATTCCTTTGTAATTGGATCCTTGTGCACACTGGCAGTCAACCCTACTGCGCTAGCGCCCTTTCCGGTGCTATATACAGCTCGCGGGGCCGTTTTTTCGGCATATTTCAACATCTGAGATTTGGCAGTTCCTGGATCTCCCAGGAGTAATATATTAATATCACCACGGATTCGATGTTTATCATTCACATTTTTTGCGACGGCACCAAAAAGGCTCATGGCCAAAGCCATCTTAACGTGTTTATGTCCATATATACTGGGAGCTATGCTCTCCACAATACGTTCACCTATCCTAGGATCAGCAGCCAGTTCTAAAATTTCTGCTTTATCAGCATCAGATAAATTTATTGCAGCAGACGCGTCTTCCTTCCTGCGGACATGATTGGCAAAAATAAATGTGCTAAATACAGGGAAACCACTCTTCTGAGTAAGGTGGTAATCGTAACTATGAGAATAGATACCAGTAATTTCAATTTCCTCTCCAGGTCTAGCCACATCAATTAAATCATTTGTCAAAATGACTTCTTTCGTTCTCGGGACTCTTCCAGGAGGAACCGATCCTGGCGTTTCTTGTAAGTTGATTCTTTGATAGTTTCTATACTCTGATCTGCTAGTATTCAAACGAAAAGGTCCTTCACTGGAGCAGATCGAGCATGCACTTGGAAGGTGCAGCGTAGCGGCATCCTTCGCTCTACCATCTGGACCTGAAGAACTCATCATCGATGATTCGTCCACATAATGTGGACCCATTATACCTTTGCATCGAACACAATCGTAAAACGCTATTTTTAACTGAGGATACACACTACTTCGTCTTGTAACCACTCCATTCACCTTTATGAGAGTATCGAGATGTCCTTTGCGGAGAACACGAAGAGAATCGGTGATTGGAGTGTCTGTAATTCGTATATGAATCTCATCCTGTATTTCCTTGTAAGAGGGAAACACTCTTAGAACGTGTTTGGTCGCAGCATCATTCAAAACTTCCAACATGTCTCGCGGAGCGTCAACAAGCCAAATTGCTATGATTGGCTCTTTCATCATTAAGTGCATGTAAGAGACTTCCAATGTGGCCAAGTTGTTTGAACACATACTCTTGATTCGATCTTCATACACAAGATTAGCCCTCGTTCTCCTTCTTGTCTGAGGCTGAACCGTTTCATCATCAATACTATCAGGATCAAATGTCATGAGAAAGCGACGAAATTTTCTTTGTACTTCTCGCCTGGTTCTATCTTGAGCGATCCATTCCCGAAGCGGGACATCGAAAGCTTCAAGATTGACCTCTTCTTCAGTTTCGAACAGCTCCTCCTCATCAACTTCATCGGCATCTCCGTCAAGAATGTCGTCATCTCCTAGTCCTGCTCCCATATCTCCCATTCCTCGCCCCATTCTTTGCCTTCGTGTGCGTCTTGCTTCGTCATCTTCTTCAACTTCCATAAGTTCATCATAAAATCTGCTGCTTCTTCCACCAAACCCTCTTTTTTTCATCTCCTCTGCTTCTCTGAGCGCAATTTTCTGTTCAGCAGCAATTCTTTCTTCCAAAGTCATACTATTATACTCGCGGTCATCGATACCTTCTCTTCCATAAGTATCCAGTGCCTCGATCCTCTGATAATCTTGAAATGCATTTTCCAATAAATCTTCTCCTTCGCCCTCTTCCTCGTTATCTGGATCTCCAAGAATGTAATTTACTCCTTCTTCAGGAATATTATCATTTTCTCCATCTACGTAGTCTCCATCATCTTCCGACTCAGGTCTAGATTGATCATCGTCATCGACAGCAGTAGTCTCAGCAGCAGCATTGTACAATTCATCATTGGGGAAAAAGGTTCGTTGTTGCTCTTGAAGTTCGCGGAGTTCAGCAGCAAGGCGCCTTCTACGTCGTGCTTCTCTCTCATCGTCCGAAGGAGATGGTGTGGGTGAAGATTCTGGTGAACTCATAGGTATTGTCCTCAGTCAAAAGTTCCAATGAACATAGCAATGGATCAACAATTGCA
>Ga0213868_10002340_pt1 | contig 18231 bp, 16 predicted proteins | sample PICome_9_FD_160087 | JGI IMG/M metagenome (GOLD analysis project Ga0213868, IMG submission 160087) | Coastal seawater microbial communities near Pivers Island, North Carolina, United States - PICO127 | ecosystem: Environmental > Aquatic > Marine > Coastal | place: USA: North Carolina...
AACTATCTGCTGTGTCAAGTCCTGGGCCGTCTTCGTCCGCTAGTTTCACACGATGGATTTGACGAAGTTGTTTGATGTGTCCGGCAAGGTTGCGATCGTGACAGGCGGCTCCCGAGGTATCGGCGAGATGATTGCCGAAGGTCTCGTGACGAACGGTGTTCGCACCTATATCACTGCTCGCAAGGCCGATGCCTGCAACGCGACGGCTGCTCGACTCAGCGAACTCGGCGAATGTATTTCGATTCCGGCAGACATGTCCTCCGCCGAGGGCCTTGCCGCGTTCGTCGAGGCATTCCGTGAGCGGGAAGACAAGCTGCACATCCTCGTCAACAACGCAGGCGCTGCGTGGGGTGCCCCGATGGGCGAGTTCCCTGAAGCCGGTTTCGACAAGGTGCTCGATATCAATGTCAAGGCGCCGTACATGTTGACCCAGGCGCTGCTCGATCCGCTGAGCGCTGCCGCAACCGCCGACGACCCGGGACGAGTGATTATGACCGGCTCGATCGATGGCATCCAGGTGCCGATGGGCGACAACTTCTCGTACTCAGCATCGAAGGCTGCAATCCATATGCTCGCCAGGCACATGGCCAAGTTCCTTGCCGACCGGAACATCACGGTCAATTGCATAGCGCCGGGACCTTTTGAGTCGAAGATGATGGCGTACGTGCTCGAAGACGAGAAGATGCGGGCGTCGATCGAAGGAACCAACCCTCGAGGGCGTATCGGCACTCCTGAAGATGTTGCTGGCACGGTGATCTGGCTTTCGAGTCGAGCGGGCGCTTACATCAACGGCGTCACTGTGCCAATCGACGGTGGTATCTCCATGGTCAACTCTTAACGCCCGCTCGCTGCGAGCCACGTCGGTACTTGGTGATCGAGGCGTGATGCACCTACGGTGCGCCTATGCCTTGGGAACACAGTGAAACCGTCGAAATCGCCGCCTCAGCTACGGAGGTCTACAACGCCGTTCGCGATCTCGAGCGCATGGGTGAGTGGAGTCCAGAAAACCAGGGCGGCAGCTGGATAGTTGGCGACGGACAGTCGGTCGGTGACCGTTTCGAAGGAAACAACGCCATCGGTGACCGCACATGGAGTGCCGTTGCCGAAGTCGTGCGTTGTGATCAGGATCAGTCGTTCTGTTTCACTGTGGGTGCGCTGGACAACCCCGTGGCCGAATGGGGTTATCACCTCGAGGCCACCGCAGCCGGTACACGAGTCACGGAAACATGGAAGATGACCCAGTTGCCCCCCACCCTCGTCGATGCCCCAGAGGACCGGGTTCAGGGCCGAGTCGACATGGTCTCTCGAGGCATGGCCACCACCTTGGCCAACCTCAAAGCGTCGTTCGAAGGCTGAGTCCAACCTCTGCTTGTCTGCTAGTTCTTTGCGAGTCGGCCCCGCAAGGCCAGCATTGCCATCGTTTGGCTAATGGTGCCCAGGATGGCGATGGCCAAGAGTGCCTTGCCAATCTCACCCCACTGCCATCCTTCGGAGAGAAGCGATCGCATGCCTTCGAGCACATAGGTGATCGGGTTTACCCGAGCGATCGCTCGCATCCACGGCGTTAGGTTCTCGAGCGGCACGGTCGACGAGGTCAGGAATGCAAAGGGGAAGAACAGCAGGAAGCTGGACGCAACAGCACCCGGGTTCGCCGTCTTCAGAGCGATGGCGTAGGGGAAACCAGTGAACGCCAGACCCCATAATGCACCAATAAGGATGAACAGCAGCACGCCGAGCACGCCGGTGCCGAACGAGACACCAACGAAGAGTCCCAGGACCATCACCGGGATACACAACGCGATTACCAGCATGAAGTCCGAAACCATCAACCCCAACAGCAAGGGCAGCCGTCGGACCGGGCTCAGCAACAGCCGGTCGAAGTAGCCCGTCTGGATGTCGGTCACCAATGCGGTGGCTCGACTTATGCCAGTTACTGCGAAGATAATTGCGGTAGGGAGCTGGAAGTTCTTGTAGCTGAAATCGCCTGCCCCTGGGATGGCTTCGGTGAGGTCCTGGAGTGCCCCAACATTGACCGTAAAAAAGAACGCAGGTATAAACAGCGCTGGCAGGAAGGCTTCGGGTTCGCGAGGAACAGCGCGGATCGCTCGCATTGCGATTGTCCACAGGTCGCGGAAGAAACCAGACGGCCGAGCCTGAACGTTTGATCGAGCGGCAGCGCTTCGGGTCGGGTCGGTCACCGTCATTGGGACACCTCGATGCGGTCGCCAGTAAGTTCAAGAAATACATCGTCGAGCGTTGGGGTACGCAGCGTGAGCTCACCGATGTCAACCCCCGCATTATCCAGTGCAATAACAACCGGTGACACGGTCGCAGCCCCATCCTTGACAGAGACGAGCAGTGCTCGGGGACCGCGTTCGACGTGATCAACCCCAGACAGTTCCTCAAGCGCAGCGACTGCAGCGTCGGTGTCATCAACGATGATCTGAATGACGTCGGCGCCGATCGCACGTTTCAGGTCTTCGGGCGTGCCCTCACCCACGATCAGACCGTCGTTGATGATGCCAACTCGATCGGCCAGCTCGTCGGCTTCTTCGAGGTACTGCGTGGTCAAAAAGATCGTGGTACCGAGCTCGGTATTCAGTGCCCGCACTTCTTTCCAGACTTGTGCCCGGCTTTGTGGATCGAGGCCTGTTGTTGGCTCGTCGAGGAAAAGCAGATCGGGGCTATGCATAAGCGACGCAGCCAGATCCAGCCGACGGCGCATGCCCCCGGAGTAGGTACCGATCCAACGGTCGATGGCCTCGACATCGATCAACGAGCTCAGCTCGTCGATCCGGGTATCTGTCTCGGAGCGAGTGAGCCCATAAAGCGCTCCTTGCAAACGCAGTATCTCGCGACCGCTCTGCTTCTCGTCGAGGGATGCGTCTTGCAACGCTGTGCCAATACGCAACCGGATCTTAGGCGCATCTTCGACCACGTCGTAGCCAAACACCGTGGCCGTGCCACCTGTCGGCTTCAGCAACGTAATGAGCATCTTCACCACGGTGGACTTGCCAGCGCCATTGGGTCCGAGGAAGCCATAGATTTCGCCGCTTTTCACGGCAAGATCGACACCTTTCACCGCGTGCACATCGCCGAAAGACCGTTTCAGGCCCGAGGTTTCTATTACGAGTTCGCTCATTACCGACCAACCTACTGCCGACCTCTGGCAGTGCAGACTCAACCAACCGCAGACTCAACCAACCGCAGACTCAACCCAGCAGAGTGTGGCCCGTCTCACCAAGTTTGGCAGGCTCGACCCGAATCCGCTGGGTACGACCATACACCTGTAACCAAGATCGCTCATCCGAGCTGGCTACTGCATCGGGAGCACAACGGGGACAGGCGCACGGCGGGTGCATCAACAGGTTGGGCCGATCATCACCCCAGTCGTTGTCGATTGCGGTACACACCGTGCTATCGGCACCGCTTGCCTCACCCACATCATCGCTCTCGTCCTCGATCACCACGCCAGTCTTGCCGTTCGACGCATGACTCTCAACCCAATCGTGTTCTACGCTGCAACCATGTCGCAGCGAAGCCCGCAGGTGACGCCATCGGAAGCCGATACCCCGGCCGAAGACCGGGTGCACCATCACGCCCGCGTCGGGGGCGGCCAGGACACGATTGCTACGGGCACCATCATCACTCTGTGTGGCCTGCATCTACCTGGCCCCCGTCCAGGTGCAGCCAAACTTCCGTGTTGTCCCCTGTGTGCTCTTTCCATGGGCAAACCTTGCTCCTGACCCTGCCGACCGAATGGCTGTCCGCCGTGCCACACGAAGAAAGGCGATGCTGCGAATCCGATGGAGTCAACGCAAGGAAGTCCGGCGGCGACCACGCCCAAGCAGCAACGGTCCCGCAGTTAGGGCACCGCCTGGCGGAGCAGCACACTGGGCGGCTCCACCAGCCAGCTGTGGTCGCCCGTGACCCCGAGATCTAGGCTGACACCATGACAGCCCAGACTCAGGCAACACTGGCAACTCGGTTCGTCGAAGACGGCTACATCGTGGTACCTGATCTCGTGAGCCCGGATGATCTATCCCGCATCGTTGACGACGCACAACGGTTTATCGCTGGCGACTACCCGGTCTCAAACCTTCCTGACAACGGCGATGTACTGGCCGTGCATTTCCCCCACTGGGTAAGCCCGGTGGCAATGGACATGGTGCAACACGACGGAGTCATCGGCGTTCTGTCGCAGATTACGGGCGCGCATCTTCCCCAATGGGACGGGGCCACCAAGTGCATGCAATCCATGCTTTTTTTCAAGCCGCCCGGGCTGCAGGGCCAAGCATGGCATCAAGACGAGCGGTTCATTCCCACTCGGGATCGTTCGCTCGTGGGCGCATGGATCGCCGTTGACGATGCCAACATCGACAACGGTTGTTTGTGGGTTCTGCCCGGAAGCCATCGCACCGGCCAGCTGTGGCCAACGCGAGACCATGGCAAGCCAGAGCTTTTCGATCCGACCGACGAGTCATTTGGTTTCGACGACGAAGCAGCCATCCCCGTCGAGGTCTCTGCCGGCAGCGTGGTCTTCTTCAACGGTTACTTGCTCCACCGGTCGCTTCCGAACCGCAGTACGCGTCGGCGCATGGCGTTGGTGAATCACTACATGAACGCGTGGTCGCCGCTGCCGTGGATGATGGAACAAGGGATCGATGTCGGCACGACCGACTATCGGACGATCGTGTCGACAAGCGGTACTGACCCCTATGCCTGGCGCGGCGTGTCCGATCCCCCATTACAAACCTTCGTTCGCCCCAACGCTGGATCGCAGAACGCCGATGACGTACGAGCCAACCTTCAGGCAGGAGCCGATACATGACCGAGCCACAAGTCCTCCCAGGCGCAGAGCCACTTTCGCACGAAGCCGGGCCGATAGGTGTGCTGGTGATCCATGGATTCACCGGCTCTCCTCAGTCGATGCGGCCCATCGCTGACGCGTGTATAGCCGCTGGCCATACCGTCGAGATGCCGCGCCTACCCGGCCACGGCACCACCGTCGACGACATGTTGACGACCAGCTGGGATAACTGGTCGCACCATGTTGAGCAGTCATATCTCGATCTTGCCCAACGGTACGAGAAGGTTTTCGTGACGGGCCTGTCGATGGGCGGAGCGTTGACCTTGTGGCTGGCGAGTCGTCATCCAGGCATCGCCGGGATCGCGGTTATCAATTCAGCGGGCGAACCGAATGCCGAACGAACTGCAGGTTTGGCAGCCGTCATTGACAGTGGCCAGGTCACCATCGATGCAATCGGCAACGACATCGCCAAACCAGGCGTCGTCGAACTTGCCTACGACAAGACACCGCTCGCTCCGTTGTTGTCGCTCGTACACGCCGTCGACAACTTTGATCTACCGGCAATTGGATGCCCGACGCTGATCATGGTCAGCACTCACGACCATGTCGTGCCACCCACAACAGCTCAGTACATCGCCGACACCGTCGGGACAGATGCCACCGTCGTGCACCTTGCGAACAGTTTCCATGTAGCAACCCTCGACCACGACGCCGATCTGATCAACACCACAATCATCGACTTCATCGCCAGTCACAGCTAGCTCGCCAAGTGCCAACTACCTCGCTCCCTATCGCAGTCTGAGCAGATGTGCCCGCAGCCCTCGTCTTTACCCAAGAGGGACCCCCGGCTTTTAGCGAGACAAAGTCGGCACGATGGCGGCGACGGCTGCCGTAAGTTCCGCAACGTCGCCATTGTTGGTCATCACGATGTCAGCAACAGCTCGGCGGGTCGCATCATCGGTCTGTGACGTAATACGGGCTGCTGCATCGGCCGGATCCATCCCCCGGGATTGCACGAGGCGAGTAACGCGCACCGACTCTGACGCCTCGACAACCACCACGGTGTCATAACTGTGGCCTGAAGCCAGATTTTGACCGAGTTTCGACTCGACGAGGACAGCCATGTCGAGAACAACCCAGTCGTGTCCAACCTCGCTCGCAGCAATGAGGCGCTTATCGAGTTCGGCATTGATAGCCGGATGACTCACGCTTTCGAGCCGCTCGAGTTCTCTGGGATCGCCAAATACGATCGGAGCCAGTTTGGCTCGATCGATCGCGGGAACGCCCGATTCATCGACCGACAGGATCGATTCGCCAAATAGGCGCACGACATCGTCGAATGCTCGGCCGCCGGGATCAATCACCTGGCGCCCGATCTGGTCGACGTCGATGACCAGCGCCCCATGTTCGGCGAACAGAGCCGCCACGGTTGACTTCCCTGCGCCGATGCCGCCGCACAATCCTGTTACTCGCATACCGAGAGTGTTGCAGCTGGTGATGGATTACCGGCCACCGTCGACAGCGACGATCTGGCCGGTCACCCATGACGCAGCCGGTGTGCACAAGGACAGCGCTGCAGCACCCAAGTCGGTCGGAGTCTCGTGCCGACCAGTTGTAAGCCTGAGCGCCTTTTCAAGCCGCGGATCCTCGTCTTCGAGCCTCATTGTCTTCATCATGATCTGGGTCGGTACAACTCCGCGCATGATGCAAGCCTCGGTGCTTGACTGTTGACGATCTCGTCACCTCTACGAGCCTCGCACACCATGGCAGGAGAACTACTCGCTACCGAGAAGCAACGTGATGCTTCGAGATTTCGGCTCTCTGAAATCGTCCGCTTCTGCACAGACGCTGACAAAGAGGTTGACGTGCGGTGTTCAGTCACCGACTGACGGAGGAACCTCAGCAATAGTGTTGTCGGCAAGAGCCGTGCCGCCGTCGATCCCTACTCCAGCGGCTCGTTGGGCAACTCCGAGAACCCAACTGTCGGAGAGCTCGTCAGCCTCAATCAGCAGTGAAGCAATATCGGCCCGTGCCCTGGCTCCAACTTCACGAGGAGCGCTTTCAGGAATCCGCGATGCATAACCCCGGAGACCATCATCGAGCGCGTCGTCACCGAAGTTCGCATAGTTCCGCGGAGGTAGCGCATCCTGCATCTGGGCTGCTTGAAGACCTTTGCCTGTTGCAGCAGCTGCCGCACCGAGGACTGCCGCACCCCCGGCGACATAACTCACGCGCTGGGCGTCCGCCTTCCATGCTGCAACTTCGACGTCGTCGCCAAACTGGCGAAGCAGTGGATCGAACAGCCCGGCCGCACCCAGTCCAGCGAGGTCTGCACCAGCACCGGTGAGGTTGAGAACCCGACCAGCAAGCGAAACGCTGCCCGGCGTTCCTGCGGCCCCGGCAAGTCCGGCGCCGCCCAACCCGGCGATGGCGCCAAGCGTGGTGTTGTGCCTTAGGTCCTGAGCCCATTCATCGCCGGTCACAAGATTTTCTGCCACGGTGATGCCAGCGGCCGCGGCCGCTCCCCCACCTGTAGCGACTGCCGAGGCGACAAGGGCTCCAGACAACCCACCGCTGAGCCCACCACTCGCAACAAAAAGCGCGGCACCAGCGAACACAGCCGTCGCCAGAATGATGGTGTCACTGTTTTCCTGCCAGAACGTCTGGTCGTACCAATCGTGCTCGAGGACCAACTCGACCGCTGCGACCTCGGCCTCACTCAAATTGAGTTCTTCAGCATGGGCAAGCACGGCTCGAAAGTCCTGTTCACTGAGCTCGCCATCGGCAAGGCTGAGATCGCGGCCCTGAGCAGCAACATCGATGGTGTCTCGATGTTCGGCCAGCAGAAAGTTCACACTCTGCTTGGCCCGGAATACGTCGATATCTGCCTGCGAGATCTTGTGATCCTGAGCGACGTCAGCACCAAAGGATTCCGTGGCCACGACACCGCCACGGACAGTGGCCGAATCAAGTCGGTTTCGGACGTCGGGCGCATGGATGAGCGCCCAGGCGGCAGCAACCAACTCGGCGTCAGCCAGCGGGTTATTCACGACGGACGCCAGGTCATCGACGGAGACGACACCATCGGCATTCCCTCCGGTCGCGGTGTCCATCTCAAAGAAGTGTTCGACCAGCCCATCGAACGCCCGATACTCATCGGGGGTCATCGCCATGGCATGGGCTTGGGAGAACCAGACCGCCCCGTCGACCAACGACACACCCTCGTCCGCCGCAAACGCCACGATGTCGCCCAGATCGAAGTCACGAAGTGCCGCCATACGTGTTGCGACCGCGGCGTCTTCAAGATCCCAGCCTGAAGCCATCAACGAATCCGTCGATGCAGCGAGTTCCTCGAGTTGACGCTCTGCTTCTGGCAGGTTGAGATCGAACAGCTCAGCGACCTGGTCGATGTGGTGAGCCCGGATCTGTTCGCTATGTCGCACCGCCAACGCATTACGAGCGCTCGCTCCTACATCGACAAGCCGGCTAAGCACACCAATCGCAGCCGCGTCATCGACGCCTATGAGACCGCGGAACAATGCCGCTCGTTGACCGTTGATCTCTTCGGCTTCGAGCACCTGTGCGGTCCGTAACGCGGCCGTCAGTCGATCAATCTCTTGCATATCCAAGACGCCCGCGGCGATGTCATAGTCAATGCCGTTGTCATGAGCGAACTCCACTACGTCGACCGGTGCGCCTGTAACCACCGAGGCGAGCAGCGTTGCCGGATCGGTGGTGTTCCGATCAGCGAGGAACGCCGCAACCAGCTCATCGAGCTGGAGTTCCGATGCTGCATGCGTGGACAGTGCCTTCCGCAACCCTGCCGTCGCGTCATCGATTCTTGGGTCGTTACTGCTAACCGCGCCTCTCGCTTCGGCCCGGTTGAGGCGACCGACAGAGGCCATGGCCGCTGCGACATCGTCAAGATCGCGACCGGCGACATGCAACGAGTGGCTGGCTGCAAGCAGCATGGACATGACCTGAGCTGCTTGGACCTCAGAAGCCGTGCGTACCGCAACCATCTCATGCAGGCTCCGGAGCCGGCGATCCAATTCGGGGTCGTTCTCCGTGCCGCGAAACGCCTGCACACTGGCAACAGCCAGCGCAATCGTCAGCGGCGAGTCGAGCTGAATGGTGAATGACTCAAGTGCACGAACCGCTCGCCGGATCGCTGCTGCCATCGCTGTTCCATCTCTACCGATCTCATCCAATGACGCCACGACCCCGAGCGGCATGTCCGCCAGCACCTCGGCATCGGTCACGATCGAGCGAACCTCTTCGGCATGTGATGGCCAGCCAGCGACAGTCGCCGCTAAGCCTCGAGAGGCATCGACATCCATCCCCAACAACTCATTTGGCACCCTTTCAATATATTTATTGCTATTACCTTTGTCAAAACGCACACCCATTGACGCTCAGGTCAGCGTCCGCCGTTCCTAAACTGGGTTCACCCATGAGTAGCTTCGACGACCCTCCTGCACCCCAAGCAACCACGTGTTATCGACATCCCTCCATGGCCTCAGGGGTGCGCTGCCAACGCTGCGAGCGGTTCATCTGCCCGCAATGCATGCACCAGGCATCAGTCGGCGTCCACTGCCCCGAATGCACATCGAAGACCAAACAGAAGGTCTACACCCGCAACACTCTTCCCGGGTCCAGCGGCAGAGCGACTCAGGTACTCATCGGGTTGAATCTCGCGGTCTTCCTGCTGCAATTTGTGCTGTTCGATGCCACTATCAGCGACGATGGCCGAACGGCACAGAAACTCGCCGACAACGGCTTCTTCATCAGCGAAGAAGGCGAATGGTGGCGAGTATTCACCAGTGGTTTTGGACACTTCGGCATCTTCCACCTCGGCATGAACATGTACAGCCTCCACATACTCGGACCCATCATCGAGCGCAGGCTCGGGCCGATCCGATTCACACTGGCGTACATGGCTGCACTGGTCGGTGGGTCCTTCGGAGCACTACTCCTTGACCCGCTGGCCTTCACAATGGGAGCGTCCGGCGCCATCTTCGGACTTCTGGGCCTGCTTGTCATGATGTTTCGAAGCCAAGGCATCAGCATCGCCCAATCAGGCCTTGGACCGGTGCTGCTGCTGAATCTGTTCATCAGCTTGAGCGGGTTCGTTAGCCTGGGAGGCCACGCCGGAGGCTTCATTGTTGGCATCATTCTCGGCGTTGTCTACTTCGGCGCCGACGCACGCTCAGCACCACTGTTCGGTCGTGATCAAGTCAAGCCCGACATCGCCACCGCTGTCTGTATTGTCGTCCTCTTCCTTGGTTGTCTGTGGGCAGCGAGCCGGTGGCTCTCCGCAGTGGGCTAGGACCGCTGGCACGATCAGTCGGTGTCTGAGCCGCGCTCAACCGCCGTCACGTACAAAGCTCCCACCGAGGCAGCGTGGCCAACTTCAACCTGCCGCGTACCCGCAATGAACGGCGAGGCAAATCCGAGTCGCTCCACACGGATACCGAGTTGTTCGCTCGACAACGTGCGCGACGTTGCGACGACTGAGGCCAGCGGCACCTCAGGGTGAAGAATCCGGTCGCCGAGACACGGGACTCTTATCGGAGTCTCCAAACCATGTATGAGATTTCGAAGTGTCCGTGGGAAAACCTGCTCACCCTCTGTGATCAGCACTGCTCGTTTGTTCGCTGTGCGGGCCGTTGGCATAGGGTCAAAAGCGCTAACCCAGCGCGCAGGAGTGACGATATGAACAACGATGCGATCCGCATTGACCCCGAGACTGGGCTCAAGGTATTCGCTACACGAGCGGCCAAAGCCAGCGAGAAGATCACCGGTACCGGCTATAGCGTGCTGGAAGACCAGGCGCTTCTTACATTGCCTGAGCAACCACCAGGAGCGGTCTTTAACGCAGACGAACAGGCCAAGTACCGCGAGTTCAAAGAAGCCCGAGCTGGCGCTGCTGACTACATGTCGCTCGAGGGGGAATTTGCGTCGTACCTCGAAGACGTCTACTCCGAGGATCCTGTCCAGCGCGATGCGCTCACCGACGAATGCGAGATCTTGGTTATCGGTGCAGGTTTCGCAGGTTTGCTGCTGTGGTACCGACTTCGCCAAGCTGGTTTCCAAGACGTCCGCTTCTGTGAGAAGGGCGGCGACGTCGGCGGGACGTGGTACTGGAATCGGTACCCGGGCATAGCGTGCGACGTCGAGAGCTACAGCTATCTCCCTCTGCTCGAGGAGATGGACTACATCCCGACAATGAAGTTCGCGTCTGGTTTCGAGATCCTCGAGTATTGCCAATCGATGGCTACCGAGTTCGGTTTCTACGACAAATGCCTGTTCCACACGACGGTCGACACCACCGAGTGGGACGAAACCACCCAACGATGGACGGTCTTCACTGACCGGGGCGACGCGATGCGGGCCAAACATGTTGTCCTAGCGAATGGCATTCTCACCAACCCGAAGCTGGCACGAATCCAGGGCATGGAATCGTTTGCGGGTGATGCCTTCCATACATCTCGGTGGGACTACAACGTGGACCTTGCCGGGAAACGCGTCGGCATTATCGGCACTGGCGCCACGGCGGTACAGGCCGTTCCCGAACTGGCGAAGGTCGCAGGAGAGTTGTTTGTATTCCAGCGCACCCCCAGTTCGATCGATGTGCGCGACCAACGAGCCACGACCCAGGAACAAATCGATGAATGGTCGAACGAACCGGGCTGGGCAATGGCCCGTCGTAAACGGTTTGCGAAGATCTCGGCCGGTCGAGCTGCCATCAAGGCCGACGATGACTATCTCACCGGCAAGGCCGTCGACTTCAAGAAGGAACGCAAACAACACGATCGACGGCTGACCCAAGAAGAGATGGTTCAGAAACAACTTGACTCAAACTTCCGACTCATGGAACAGATCCGAGCGAGAGTCGATGCCATCGTCGAAGACCCCGTCACTGCCGAGGCCCTAAAGCCGTACTACCCCTACGGCTGCAAACGGCCGACCTTTCACGACGAATACCTGCCGTCCTTTAATCTTCCCCACGTCCACCTCGTAGACACCGCACCACTCGGCGTGCAGAAGATCAACGAACGAGGGGTAGTTCACGACGGAACCGAATATCCCGTCGATGTCTTGATCTACGCGACTGGCTTCAACTGGATGGCCACATCAACATTCAACATGATCAAGGGCCGGGGTGGTGTCACGCTGAGCGAAAAATGGCAGACCGAAGGCTGCAAGACATTCCTTGGGCTACACAGCAACGGCTTCCCCAACCTGTTCATCGTGAGCGGGCCCCAAGGCGGCGGCGGAAGCTTCAACTTCATCGACGCAATCGAACAACACAGCGACTACATCGTCTGGATGTTGACAACAATGCGTGACCACAACCATGCCGTGGTCGACATCACGACCGCTGCCGAAGAACGTTACGCAGATCATTGCGCTCAGGCCGACATCGCAACTGCGCCTCTTCGAGACTGCATTTCCTATTACAACGGCGAAGGAAATGCACCCGCTGGCAGCCTCGCCTATTACGGCGGAGGAAACTGGCACAAATGGCGGATTGCAGCCCAAGAGTCGCTTGAACCCTACGTTTTTGACGCCTACGCAACACCCTGACCCGACTGGTTAGCAGAACGCTGCAACGCCACTATCCCCAGAATTGGGTGGTCTCGGCCTAAAGGCCGAGCTCCAGTTGCCGATCGGGAACGGTAATGCACCGTTTCCACCCGAGCTGTAGCTCCTTGGCACTTGTACTTGTTGCTGGCCTGGGAACACTTCTTACTCTCGTCCCGCTGTTCGGCGTACCGTCGGCTGCCGCTCAGGACAGTAGTTCTGACGAAGTGTTGATCTTGGTCCTCGATCTGTCCGGATCGATGAATGAACAATTCGATGCTGAGCGAACAAAGCTCGATGTCGCCAAGGCAGCGTTTACCGAAGCATTTTCCAACGTGAGTCCTGACGCTCAGGTGGGGCTCCGCACCTACGGCGACCAGATCGAACCAACGACCCCAGCGAACCGCGGAGCAAGCTGCACCAGCGACACTCGGGTCGTTTCGCCGGTTGCACCGTTGCAACGAGACCAACTGATTGCACAGGTCCAAGGCTTCGCCGCCCTTGGCGATACACCGATGGGGCTCGCCCTTCAGCAGGCCAGCACCGATATCCCTGCAGGGTCTACGGGCACGATTGTGTTGTTTTCCGACGGCCGCGACGAATGTTTCGACGCCGACCTCGACGGCGACGCAGCGACCGGACCTTCGTTCGGAAAAGATCCGTGTGAGACAGCAAAGGCGATCACAAGCGGCGACGGGGCAGTCGATCGGGTCATCACGGTGGGTTTCCGGGCTGACACCGCAGCGGAAATAGAACTACGTTGTATCGCTGATTCCACAGGTGGCACGTACACCGCCATCGAGACGCCTGAAGATGCTCGTAACGTCCTTCCGGAACTTCTCGTGCAACTTAGTGCACCGCGCGAAGCCCAGCGGCTCGTCGGAAGAGCGATTCAAGGCACAACCTCTCCCGATAGTGCTCCTGACCTCGTTCGTCTCGATGACATTGGCACCGTCAAGGTGCTGTACACCGACACCATCGATATGAACAGCGTGCGGATGTACCGCATGCCCAGTTATGGGCCCGAGGGCGGCACTTTCACCGCGACAGTGTTTGGGCTTCCGCCAGAAGTTGGGATTGCGCTGGACATGCATATCTATGTACCAAGCCTGGACCAGCGATTCTTCCAGGGAGAACACGGCGACTTCGATGCTGGGTTGCCTGAGCGTCCAACTGCCTCGATTCGGTGCACTGACTGTCGCATCACAGACGGCCCCCACGAGGCCTACTTCGTGGTCACACTCGACTCTGAAGGCCCCACGACTGAGGGCACCTATGAGCTCGAACTCCTGACTGAGGGACCAGGATTTGGCGGTAGAACAACGAGTTGCGCAGCCCCTCAGGCCTGCTTCTATCCCCAGGAAATCATCGAACGCACCGCTGAGCTTGACGCTGTTCTCGCGGAACTCACCGGTGACGTAGGTGAACTTGCTCCTCCCGACCTCATTGCAGAACGTGACCGCCTTCAGGCCGAGGGCGAAGCCGCACAAGAAGCAATCGACGTAGCGAACAAGCGAGCTCAAGAACTGGAGGAGCTCATTCCGCTTGCTCCGGCAAAGACTAACAACTTCCGTTTGCCCATGATGTTGGTACTCGCCGGCGCCGTTCTGGCCCTCGCCCCGCTCCGACGGCTGAAGCGGGACGCCAAAGACACCGCTGAACCGACCAACGTTGACCTCACCGAAGCCGGCCTCACCGACGGTAGAGCAGACGACGCATCCAAGCACTCCGGCTGCGAAGGGAAGGAAAGAGACGCTGACGATGCAACCGATTCGGTGGAACCTGTCGCCATGCAAAGCAGCTCAAGCGAACGTACGGGACCCTCGCTCGAGCATCTCACCCCTGCACCTGCGGCCATCCCCACCCTGATCGACGCCGGCAACAATTCGAACGACGAGCTTGAGGCAGCGACCGCGGGGTTAGCCGAACAACGTCCCGAACGGCCGACTGCCTCGGACCAACCAACCAAGACGAAACCATCACTTGCCGGAGCTCTGACGAACGTCGACATGCTCGACGAAACACCAGCAACACCTGAAATGCAAGCCACCGCTGGACCAACAGCCGCCCCCACATCACCTGCTCCTGGAACAGCAGCCCCAGCCGTCGCTACCCAAGCGATCGGCGACAGGTTCACCCCAGAACAGCATGCAGCGGCCCAAGCAACTGCCCAGCAGATTGCCGCTGCACGAGCGGCCGAAGAGGCAGCTGCGCAGGCACCAGATGTGCAGCCGGCCGCACAGGCTGCAGCCGCTCCGGAGCGGGTCCCCGCATCACAATCCGCCACCGAACCAGAGAGCATGTCTGGCCCAGCACCTGTAGAGCTACCCGCAGCCCCAACTGCAACTGATCCAACGGTACAAGCACGTGCCCAGGCGGACGACGACGCAGCTGTCCCCCCTGCGCCATCAGCAACCGAGCCACCACCAATTGCGTCAGTTCCGCCTGGTTGGTACAAAGACCCCGCATTCAGCGATCAGTTTCGGTGGTGGGACGGCACAAGTTGGACCGAGCAGGTAGCAACGAACCAGGAGCCGTCACCTTCATGACTCTGCGCCCTCGCACCACAAGGCTCGCCGCTCTTGGTGTGCTCACAGCCCTCATCGCCATCGTCACCGCTGTTGGTCTGTGGAGCCCTATCGCCGGCGCTCAAGCAGTCGTCGTAGGTAGCGCCGACTTCCGCAATGCCCCCGAGCTTCCGCCGGGACAGTACGTGGACCGTATTGTCACTGGTGATACGGCGTGGTATTCGATCATCTACACAAACAACACGCCGTACAACTTTGCTGTCGCCTTTCAGGACTCGCCTCCCGATCGAGGTGTCGATCTCAGTGTCAGCCTGGTCGCTCCAACGTTAACCACGGTCGATGGGCCCGCCGCTGTTGTGTCGGGCAGCGGTGTCACCTATCCCGCTGGCCACACGAACGCATGGTTCCTTAAGGTGTCGCTTGCGACGGATGACCAGATAGGCGTCGAGTACCCGATCGTGCTGACGATCGACGGGGTCCAGGCGCTAGGGACCGACGACTGCAGCGACATCGATGCATGCACGCTCGATGACGGTTACGCCGTTGTCGGTGTTGCGCTGGCCAAGGCAACCGCAGAGCTTGAACAAGCCCGATCGCAGGAAACGCTGGTTGCCGTTCAGAACCAAATTGAAAACAGTCGCGGCTTTGTCGAGAGCGCCAGCGCATTGGAACCAACCGCACAGTCGAGGCTGGCCCGAGCCGAAAGGCAGATGGCACAGTTATGCGCCCCTGACCCGATGTGCGTCGAGTTTCCGAATCCAGGATCGCGAACACCACTCATTGGGTGGATCTTCGGGTTGGCCGCACTCGGTTTTGGTGCGTTCCGAGCGTTCAAGAAGCTGACGACAGACCCGGCACCCGCGGCGGCCCCAGCGCCGCCGCGCCGGCTTTCTTCGCGAGAGCAAGCTCAGGCAGAGAAGAAGGCAAGGTCGAAGCAAAAGCGGTGACGACAATCCTGCTTCGCTACACCCAGCTTCAAGCCCAGCGCATCGTAAAGGCCGTGGTTTGAGCATCGGCCACCGACTGTGCGTCGGCCGGGGCCGGTAGAAAAATCCCTACCTGTAGCCGACCAGTTGGCTGGTCACCTACGCCCAATTTTGAACCTCTGCCTTCGGCCAGCTAGACCGCCAACGTGGTTGCATCTCTAAGTTCTCGGCGGTCTCTTGCAATCACGGCTCTCATCTGCATGACCCCAGTGATTTCGCACTCCATTGGCAGGTCGCTCTATGGCTTGCTTCTGACCGGCATCCGCGACGAGTTCGGATTGACGAATGCACAAGCCGGTTACCCAAGCTCGGGCATCTTCGTCCTATATGTAGCGGGTGTCCTTGGTGTGGTTTTCCTCTCTCCTCGCCTCGAGCCAATCACCATCATGCGGGTCGCCGTCGTGACCAGCGTTGTCGGGCTCATCATCACATCGACCGCACAAGGGCTGCTTTCGCTCACCATCGGGGTCGCTCTCGTCGGCGGTGCTGGCGCCGGGATCTGGATGACGGCACCGGTGCTAGCGACCGAGTACGTCAGTCCAGCTCGCCGCGGGCTGGTCATTGGCGCGCTCACCTCGACAATTGGCATCTCCAATATCGCATTCGGCATTGGCACGAGCACGTGGCGGCGTGCTGCAGACGACGAGCGACTATGGCGCCCGATCTGGTGGCTTGCGCTGGGGTTTGCTGCGTTGGTGTTGGTGGCCATGTTCACGATCGCCAAGTTTGCACCGACCGAGAGAATTGTGGCCCGTGGCGTCGATTTCAGCATCATCAAACAGATTCCCAGGTGGCGTCAGGTCACCATGGCTTATGCCATGTTTGGTGGTATGTCAGCAGGCTTTGCCACCTTTATCGTTGCCGCACTCGAGGAGCACGGCAACGTCGCAGAATCGAACAGCCCCATCGTATTCTCAGCGATGGGCATCGCTGGCATGGTTGCCGCGCCGTTTGCCGGTGCGATCTCGGATCGAATCGGGCGCCTGACCGTTCTTCGCACGACGCTGCTACTTCTTGTGGTCGCCAACCTGTGTGTCGTTGCTGGCGGCCAGGTCGCCACCATTGCCGGGGCGCTTCTCTACAGTTCCGGAGCGTCGTCGATTCCTGCCCTGATCGCCGCCCACGTACGCGATAGCCTCGACAGCCGGTCGTTCAGTCAGGCGCTCGCGATCATGACGATTCTCTTCTCCCTTATGGCGGCACTCATGCCAACGGTTGTGGGCGCCCTGGCCGATATCTCATTTCGCTGGTCGTACCTGGCCTTGGCAGCACTACCTGCCATTGCATTCGTATTCCTTCTCGGCATCGACAGATCCGGCGCTGACCCGGCGGTCGCTCCATTGAGCTGATACACACGGTTCATGAGTGTCGTGAAGATCAACGCCCTAGAGATTCCACCACAAGCTGGCGACGAAATCGTCAAGCGATTCACAGCTCGGATGACGAGCTTGGCCGATGTTGCAGGTTTCGAAGGTTTCGAACTGCTGCGACCGACAGGCGAGACCGAAACCCGTTGGTTCGTCTACACCCGTTGGAGCGACCAGGCCAGCTACGAAGCGTGGCGCGACGGCGACGGGGCTCGTGCCAGTCATGCGCAGTCATCAACCGAACAAGGCGACGAGGACGGGCCGTCGGAGAGCCCCCGCAAACCTGTGAGCATGGGAGCAACCCTGCTTGAGTTCGAGGTTGAGGTCAGCGCAGCCGCCTCGGGCATATAACCGACTGCATCTCGTCACTCCTCAGGCTCAGGCGTGGTCCTGAACCTCAGTGCGCGGGGGCCTCACACCTAAGATCCGACAAATCTGTCACGGTGACTAGCTCATGCAAAGGAAAGGCGACAACCAGTGGTTGCGGGCTGCCGGGTCATGGGCGTGACCTATGGCCAAGGAAGACTGCTGATGTCGACGAACGCTGGTATCGGGTCGACCCGAGCATGTACGGCGGCCACAGCTCCAGCGATGCGGTCACGTTTGGCTGTCAGGTGTGCTTGGTTGTCTGCGACGTGTTTGATCGTTGTTCTCATTTCCCGCCGCAAAGCCTGCAGGTAATAATCGGCGTTCCATAATCGCCACTGATGCGACCGGGAACAGCTACCGACCGAGGCTGTCTTGAAGTGATCAGGTAGCGTCGGAGCATGTTTCGACGCTCCCCGCTTCTCCGGTTGTTGCTTCCCTTCTTTCTTGCGCTGATATTCACCGCCACCTCTTGTTCAGACAACGCAGCGCCCGATCCATCAGTGCCAGAAGTGGCTGCAGATGCGGAACGTTCAGTTGTGCCGGAACCAGCTGCGGAACCCGAACCCACAGCCCTGCCAACGACT
>Ga0213868_10002341_pt1 | contig 18230 bp, 21 predicted proteins | sample PICome_9_FD_160087 | JGI IMG/M metagenome (GOLD analysis project Ga0213868, IMG submission 160087) | Coastal seawater microbial communities near Pivers Island, North Carolina, United States - PICO127 | ecosystem: Environmental > Aquatic > Marine > Coastal | place: USA: North Carolina...
CCCCTACATCGTCATGGAGCACGTGGAGGGTCACCTGCTGAGCACCTTGATGCGACAGGGCAAACTCGAAGAGCGCCACATTTTGAAGGTTGCCGACGGGGTCCTCACCGCCCTCGAGGTCTCCCACAAGGCGGGAATCGTCCACCGCGACATCAAACCGGCCAACATCATGATCTCGGGCGATGGCACCGTCAAAGTGATGGACTTTGGTATCGCTCGTGCGGTCAGTGATGCTACCGGGAACCTGGAGCAAACAACCTCCATCCTCGGCACAGCACTCTATATTTCGCCCGAACAAGCCAAAGGTGAAGAGCCCGACACCCGGACCGACCTCTACTCCCTCGGTGTGGTGATGTATGAGTTGCTGGCGGGTTCCCCCCCTTTCACCTCAGAATCCCCCGTCTCCATTGCTTACAAACACATCAGCGAGGAGCCTCTCCCACTGCGTGAGGTAAACCCCGCGGTCTCAGAAGACATTGCCCTCATCGTCGAGGCGGCCATGAAGAAGGAACTGCAAGAACGATTCCCCACCGCCCAAGCTTTCCGAGCGGCAATCGAAGACGTCGCTCAAGGCAGGCCTCCTAAGTTGCCCACCCCCGGCGCGAGAGTCCGCATTGAAGCCGCTGTGACCGGCAGTGTCCCGCAAGCAACCGTGGAGCCGGAATACCGAACCCCCGTCGAGGGTTTCGAAATCTTTGAGTCCCGCGGAATCAAGCAACAGAGTGTTCCCACTTTGGCCATTGGTATGGGCTCGGTACTTGCCGTGCTGTTCGTGATTGGTGTGGTGCTGTGGGTGTTTACCCTCAACCCCTCGACCACGGCCACCACCGCTGCCCCCGCTGTCCCGGCGCTCATCAATCAGACGGAGGGCGTTGCAACCCAGACGATCTCGGCGCTGGGTCTCACACCCGACGTGGAATACGAGGCGAATGCCGCCGTCCCCGAGGGAATTGTCATCGAGACCTTCCCCGAAGAAGGTACCCGCGTTGCACCGGGTGAACCCGTCAGAATCGTGGTCTCCAGTGGTATCGCTCGTTTTGATCTGCCCGACGTCCGAAACATCGACATCGCTGACGCAAGGGCTGTACTGGAAGAGCGGGGACTTGTCGTCGAGTCAATTGTTGACACCTACTCCCCAAGCCTTGAAGAAGGGCTTGTGATGGCCACCACGCCCCAGCCCGACACTCCTGTTCGGCCCGGAGACGCCATCACCATCACGGTGTCAAACGGAAAAGTCCTCATCCCCAACGTCGTCGGGCTCACTGTCGGAGAGGCCAACCCCTTCCTGACCGGTCCCTCCATGCAACTGTCGGTCCGCCTCGAAATCGCCACCGATTGCATCGGTCAAACGGTGCGATCCCAGTCCCTGCCACCGGGTGAACACCCCCAGCGCTCAGAAATCACGCTCACGTACTGCGGGGCGGTCGCGACAGAAGACCCTGCGGCAACAGGCTAAACGCCCGCAACCCGAGGACTGAGGGATCGAGCAGCCTCGGCAGCGCCCGCAAGACCAGTAACTTCTAGCCAGTTTCCGAGCATCGTGTAACCACCCTCGGTGAGGACGGATTCTGGATGGAACTGAACCCCGTAGACCGGGGCGCTCTGGTGGTTGAGGCCCATAATGACACCACCGGTGGTTCGTGCGGTCACCACCAGTTCCGGGGGAACTGTTCCGTCAACAACAGCGAGGCTGTGATAGCGAGTGGCCTGGAATTTCTCGGCGACCCCCTCAAACAACGTGCTGTCATCGTGGGTGACCTGCGATGTTTTTCCATGCATCAGCTCTTCGGCGTGCGCAACCGTGGCACCAAAGGCTTCGGCAATGGCCTGATGCCCCAAGCACACACCCAGAAGGGGGATTTTCTGCGCGACAGCTTCGGTGACCATCGCAATTGACACCCCAGCATCGGCCGGCGTCCCCGGACCAGGAGACACCAGAATCCCGTCATACCGAGCGATGAGCTCGGCGACGTCCTCGGGCGCGACGTCATCGTTTCGGATGACGTCTGTCGTGGCACCCAGCTGGTGAAGATAACCATTGAGTGTGTAGACGAAGCTGTCGTAGTTATCGACAACCAAGATGTGGGTCATGAGTTTTGTGTTCCTCTAGTCAACGCGGTCAGCCTACCAAGGCCAACCCCGGAGGAATCCGGGCAAAGGTTGTGCCGTGAGTGAGCCCCAGTAGACTGAGCGACATGGCTAAGCAACCCCGTGACCCGGTAGCGTCCCGCACTTCCTATGAAGAAGGGGATGACAATCCGGTCTGGCTCAAGCCCATCATGTTCGGCCTCATGCTGCTCGGTCTCGCATGGATTTTGACTTACTACATCTCGGGGATTGGCTGGCCAGTCCCCGCCATTGGTGCCTGGAACATTGCCGTGGGCTTTGGCATCATGTTTGCCGGCTTCTTGATGACCACCCGCTGGAAATAACCAACACAGCTTTAGTTACACAGGTGTAGTTCTCCCCAGTGGGGAGAAGCTGTGGATAACCCTTAGACCACCACGCCCAGCACAGTCAATGCCACCAGGCCGAGACCCACAAGCCCTAAGCCTTGGCGTTGTCGTTTTGGATCCTCCCCACGCGTCCTGACCATAATGTTCGCCACGATGGCCCCCGTGATGAGACCGCCAATATGCGCCTGCCACGAGATTCCGGGGACGATAAAGCCCATCACGAGGTTGAGGCCCAGAACAATCAAGAGCTGCGTATTGGCACCCCCAAAAGACCGCTGAATCACAAAGAGGGCCCCAAAAAGCCCAAATATTGCGCCCGATGCTCCCACCACTGCTGACGTGGGAGAGAGCAGCGACACAAGAACAGAGCCGCCAAAGCCAGACAAGAGAAAAAGGGTCACAAACCGGCCTGGACCAATGAGTCTCTCCACCAAGGTCCCGAGAATAAAGAGCGAATACCCGTTAAAAAGAATGTGGAAGACAGACGATTGAGAGTGCACAAAGATCGTCGTCACCATGCGCCAGGGTTCGATGGCCGTGAGAGGTGGCCAATACAGGAATAACTGGGTGAGCAAGCCCCCCGAGAGTAGTTGTCCGGCATAGACGGCCACGATGATTCCCAGTAACACATAGGTCGCGGAGGGTCTGGTGCCCACAGAAACAGAGCCGGAGGACCCTCGACGGAATAATCCGCCGAGGCCCCCCGATTTCTTCACCCCGGCGCAGTCAGGGCAGTGGAATCCCACCGCGGCCTGAATCTGGCACTCCGGACAAATTGTCTTCCCGCACCGCTGACACAGCACAAAGCTTTCTGCCCTCGGGTGGCGATAACAAAAGTCATCGCGATTGCGGGAACCCGCCATTAGGAGACGGGAACTACCGTCACGCTGGTGAGAACTACATCGTCGTGAGGACGATCGTTCCCGTCCGAGGGAACGGCCTCGATAGCGTCGACCACCTTGCGGGAATCGTCATCCAGCACGGCGCCAAAGATTGTGTGGTTGCCCTGCAACCACGTCGTAGCGGCCGTGGTGATGAAGAACTGGCTGCCATTCGTTCCCTGCCCACCGCGCTTACCCGCGTTGGCCATCGCCACTACGTAGGGCTCCGTAAAGTTCAGCTCCGGGTGGATCTCATCGTCGAACTGGTAGCCGGGGCCACCCATACCAGTGCCAGTGGGGTCACCACCCTGAATCATGAAGCTCGGGATAATGCGGTGGAAGACGACGTTCGTGTACAGGGGGCCTTCACCGGCGGCGCCGGTGGAGGGGTCAGTCCACTCTCGGTCACCGGTGGCCAGTCCCACAAAGTTATCCACGGTCTTGGGCGCGTGGTTGCCATAAAGGCCCACCACGATGTCCCCGTGATTGGTGTGCAAAGTCGCTGTGTGTGTATGTAGAGTCATGGTTTCCATTCTGTCAGGGACCACTGAAGGTTGCCTCCAGAGGTAACCCCAGGAAGTTCTTACAAATTTCTGGGACACTTAGGGGTCTTCACGAGACGAAAGGACGCAGGACCTATGGACCGCAAGACCCAACGTGAACTGGCTCGCCTGTCCCAAGAAGCCAAGAAACTGTGGGACGAACAGCGAGACGTCCTGTCCCACGCCAAGAGTGTGGCTCGCCACGCGTCTCAGAGCGCCAACGACATTGCCAAGCGGGACTTGATTCCCCGCGCTCACGACACCTATCACGACACCATTGAGCCCACCTTGGCCCGCATTCCGTGGCGCCAGGTTCCTGCCCCCAAGAAGTCGTCCAACCCTTTTGTCTATGTCCTGATGGCCATCGGAGCCCTTGCTCTGGGACTCATCGGGTATGCCGCATGGCAAACTCTCCGCGCGGATGACGACCTGTGGGTCGAGGACGAAGACTAGTTCCTACATTCCCTTGGGTTTGAGGTAACGCTGAGCCACAGCGCTCAGGAAGTCAAAAACTAGCGCCAGGATTGCCACGAGGACTGCGCCAATCAAAATGGCGGGATTCCGATCGAGCTTCAGTCCCGAGTTAATGGTCTCGCCTAGCCCACCTCCTCCAATCAGGAAGGCCAACGCTGCCATCCCGATATTGATGACGATGGCCGTACGAATGCCCGCAATGATGACGGGAACCGCAAGAGGCAGCTCAATCTGGAACAACACCTGTCGCCTGGTGTAGCCCATCCCTCGACCTGCTTCGATGACGGCGTGATCCACCTGCTCCAGCCCCACAATGGTATTGCGCAGCACCGGCAGCAGAGAGAACGTAGCCAAAGCAATGATGACCGTGCCAATACCCGCGCCAAACCAGGAAAAGAACAGCACGATCAGTCCATAGGCAGGCAACGCTTGAGCAAGACCCAGTGTGTCTACCAAAAAACCTTTGAGGCGAGGCAAACCTTTCCGTGTCACCGCAATACCAATCGGGATGGCAATCAGGATCACCAACGCGGAAGAAGAGAAACCCAGCACCAGTGTCTGGATCATCTGATTCTGGATTTTTTCTGGGGCCAGGATCGCCAGGGTGGTGTCGTCGATGTCGGAGTAGAGCCAGACTGCCCCACCGATCACCGCCAGAATTACGGCAAAAATGGGCGCCACAATGAGGTCTAGCCGTTCAGCTAGAGTCGAACGCTCCGTCCGCGGAGGACTCACCATGGTCATGACGAGGGTGTACCTCCCCCATCGCTAATGATCAGCGACGCCAAGCTTTCGATACTGCAACAGCCCAAGTATTTGCCGCTGCGATCGACCACGACGGCCATACCCACCGAAGACTGCAGCATGACGCCCAAGGCGTCCTGCAGAGTGTCCTCGGGCTGCAAATCAATCGTGATGGGCTTACCGCTCTTCTCGATGGGTTGAGTGGTGCGATTGAGAGACGCCTCGCTAATCCAGCGCAGGGGCTTGTGGTCTTTGTCCAAGAGGACCGCAGTCTTCTCGGGAGACGCCTCCAGGACGCGCAGAGCTTCATCCCGCATAACCGGCATCTCGAGCGCTGGAATATCGTGAAGGTCAATGTCTCGGACCTTCTTCAGAGTCAGCCCCTTCAAGATTGCGCCAGATCCCAGGAAGTTTTCGACAAATTCATCGGCCGGATCAGACAGAATCACCTCGGGGGTGTCGATCTGTGCGATCTCGGAGCCCTCGCGAAGAATCGCAATCCGATTGCCCATCTTGATGGCCTCGTCGATGTCGTGTGTGACGAACACAATGGTCTTCTTCAGGTCCTGCTGGAGGCGCAAGAATTCGTTTTGTAGCCGATCGCGAGTAATAGGGTCAATAGCGCCAAAGGGCTCGTCCATCAACAGAACATCAGGGTCGGCAGCTAATGCACGAGCTACACCAACCCGTTGCGCCTGGCCTCCGGAGAGCTCCTTGGGGTATCGGTCCCGATAGACGGCGGGGTCCATGGAGACAAGTTCCAACATCTCATCCACCCGGGCAGTTGTGGTGGCTTTATCCCATCCCAATAGCTTGGGAACAGTCGCAATGTTCTCCGCGATGGTGCGGTGCGGAAAGAGTCCGACCTGTTGGATGACGTAGCCAATCTTCCGACGCAGTTGGCTTGAATCAATGTCGGTGACGTCCTCACCCTTGAGGAAGATTCGGCCACCGGTGGGCTCGATAAGTCGGTTGATTAGTCTCAGCGTGGTGCTCTTGCCGCATCCGGAAGGACCGACGAGTACCAGCACCTCACCCGCATAGACATCCAAGGTGAGATTCCCCACAGCGGGTGCCTCAGTCCCCGGATAGGACTTAGTGACGTTCTCAAGACGAATAAGCGGCTCGCTCATCGGATTCCCTTCGATATGGTGGCGCGTTTTAGCACCTGCAAAATAAGGTCAATAACAAGAGCTAGAAGAAGGCACAAGATTGTTCCGGTCCAAATGGACTCGAGAGAGTTGGGCAAAGGAAGCCTCGCAAGCCCGCTTTTAATGAAGTCGCCAAGCCCGCCTCCCGCGACCAAGGTCGCAATGGCGGCGATACCGACAATCAGCATCGACGACACCCGAATTCCTGCGAGGATGACCGGCCACGCTAGGGGTAACTGCACCGTCGCGAGGACCTGGCGCGGGGTGAGTCCCATTCCTTTCGCCGACTCCAGGACGCTCTGATCAATACCATCCAACCCGGTAATGGTGTTGCGGAGGATGGGGAGCAGCGAATAAAGAAAAAGGGCAATGAAAGACGGGGCAAAACCCAAACCCACGAGGGGGATAAAGATGGTGAACAGTGCGAGAGATGGAAGAGTCAGAAACACCGAGGTGATGGCGAGGGAAAGCTCCCTCGCTAAGACATTCCTACGAGTGGCAATACCGAGACCCACGGAGAAGACGCTGGCCAGTCCGAGCACGGTCACCACATAGACGCTGTGCTCGGCGAGGGCGACCTGAATTTGTTCGCCTCGCGTGGACATAAATGTCCACCAGCTCTCAAAAAATTCCATGTCAATTCCTCGCTATCCGACGAATGACCGGGGGCTAAGCCCCCGGTCATTACGCATCGATTTAGCCGGAGATGAAGCCTTCCTCGACGAGGTATGCCCTCGCGACGTCAGCTGGGTCCTGTCCCTCTGCGGAGACAAGTGCGTTCAGTCCTGCCATGCGCTCCTCATCGAGGGGAGCAAGGATGTCGTTGATGATGCCATCAAACGCCTCAGGAGCTTCGTTGTACTTCTCTTCACGGATCGTTCCCGAGACGTTGTAGAGAATGTTGACGCCTGGATCTTCTACAAGAGTCAGGTTCAGAGCCGGAATACGTCCATCGGTGGTGAACACCTCACCAAAGTCGCAGTTGTTCGCTGCAGTCTCGGTGTAAATGATTCCGGTATCCAGAATCAGTTGCTGGTCGACCGGCAACTTAATTCCGGTGGCATCCTCGGTAAGGATCAAGCCATCGGGCCTAGAGGGGAACTCGGACTCCATGCAGACAGTAGCTTCCGGGTTGTCCCGGACGTACTCCATCATCGTCTGGAGCGAGAACGCGCCTCCGTTTGCCTCGGTGAGCTCAGGAGAAGAGGTGAAACCGTAGGTGTTGTTGAAGGGGGATTGACCCACCCACACAATTCCGTTTTGCTCAAGATCCAGATCCCTCACGCTTTGCGTCAGTTCAGTCGGGTCGAAGCTGGGGTCCTCTTGCCCCAGGTGAACGGTCCATCCGGTTCCGTTGTACTCCATGTAAATGTCGATGTCTCCGGACTCAAGAGCTGCACGAGCGATATTCGTACCGCCCAGGTCAACCTTGTTGTCAACGGCTGCACCAGCCTCTTCAAAGGCGATAACCATCATTTCGCCGAGAATCAACTGCTCGTCAAAGTCTTTCGAGCCAACGCTGACGTCTACTCCGGAAAGGTCATATCCGCTCAGTGCTCCTGTACCCGCCGATGATTCCCCACCGTCTGCGGCACACCCGGCTACTGCGAATAGTGCTGAAGCGCCCACAAGGGCCATCACATTTCTTAGCGATTTCTTCATTAGTTTGGCATTCCTCCTCTAGTTTCGATATTTCCACCGTACGGAGACGCACCATCGATGGCTAACCGAGTTGTCCATATATCAACAATCACCTAGCCTGGGTACATGCCCGCGCACACGTCTGGACTGGCCCGAGACCTCGAAGTTTTGGAGCTCCTGGGCACCCGAGGGGCGTGGGAAGATGGCGGCTACGGAGTTCAACAGATTGCACATCTGCTCAGGCGCGATAAGGGTCAGATTTCACGGGTGTGCCAAACCCTTCTACGGTCGGGGCTGCTCAACCGCGATAGGGCTACCAAGAGGTACACACTCGGTCATCACCTCTACGCGCTCGCCATGAGGACTCAAGAGGCGCACTTAGCTCTCTTAGCCCGACCCACTCTGCTCGATCTCATGGCCCAAGCCGAGGAGTCTGCTCATCTCACTGTCCTCCGTGGTGGCGCGATCATGACCGTGCATACTGAGCTGGCTCAACACCCCGAGCGTGACGACAGTTTCGACGGAATCTCTATCCCCGCGCTCAAAACCGCGTCTGGTAGGGCGATTCTCGCAACTTTTGCTGACGAGGAACTCGCGGCATGGTGGGAAGAGCACGGCGAGGTCCGAGACGTCCCACACGTCTTGCAGGCGGAGCGACCTCGGGAAACTCTCCGGTTACGGAACCTTCGGGAGAAGCCTGGCAGCATTACCTCTCTTGATCGCCTGGGGAAGACGGTCAAAACCATTCGGCGCCGCGGCTATGCAATCTCCGACGGCGAGCTCACCCCCACCATCGTGGATGCCGCTGCCCCCTTGCGGAACGCTTTCGGCGTTGTCGTTGGTGCCATCGCGGTCGGCGCCCGGAAAAGTCGAATCAAAGACCGATACCAAGCCTTGGGGTCCCTGGTCCGCGAATCAGCGGAAGCCTTGTCGTGGGAGCTCGGCTGGAGACCCCCGGCTTAGACTCAAGACATGGGCACCTCACACCGCGCGGTCCTCGCTCCGCTTATCGGCCTTGTCGTGGCGTGGGTGTTCTTTATGTTTGCCGCCTGGTCAAATCTTTTCATCCAACCTGAACTCGACGCCCAAGGCGTCTGGCTGAATGACGGCCCCGTCATACGGCCCTCCACATACCTCTATTTAGCGGGAATAGCGGCCTTCTCCCTCACATCACTGCGAGGCCTGACCCTCTCCGCCGCACAGAAGGCAGCTCAGCAATCCCCTGAGGGTTTGACAGTAGCGGCATACCGGTTTGGCAATCTCGCTGTCATAATCGCTCTTGCTGGTGGAGCTATCTTCGCTCTGGCCACGTTCTTTGGGGCGTTTGGCGGCACTACCGCTGAGGGCTCTCTCCTGGAGCGTCTGCTGGGCGTTTACCTTCCGATTGTTCTTGCCACAGCCTTGGTCGTGACGGTTCTTCTCTTTGCTTTTGTGTTCCGGGACGATAGAGCTGACTCCGCCACCACCGAGAAAAACGGGCTCGATAGGAGGCAAAAAGCTCTGGGGCTCGGCTATGCGATTCCCATCATCGGCGCCGCCGTCGCCGTTATTTTTGGACTCGTCGTCTATGACGTCACGGGAACCTCGCTAGAAGCCTGGGTGTGGGTCATCATCCAGGTCATCATCGCAGCCGGCATCATTCTCGGCACCCGCTACGCCCGAGTGGCTAAAGCTGAGAAACCTGCTGCCCCCCGGCCGAGAACAGCGTGGGCGAGCGGCGCGTGGAACCTCAATTTCGTTCTCTCCATTGTTTTTGGTGCCGTGGTGTCCGTCATGGCGTTTGTTTTTGGGGCTGGAGCTTTCGAAGAGCTCCGCGACTACAACTACGATTACGCCGGGTGGGAGGTCGAACCCTTAACTCTGGCCTGGCTGGTTGGGGACTTTGCCCCAGCGTTGGTGCTGATTCTGCTCGTCGCCATTGGCTTGTACTCGACCATAACCGAGCGCCACCGCTCTGAAACAGAGGGCTAGAGGGTCTCAGGAATCTCCTGGTCCTTGCGGAGCTTTTTGCGCACAAACGCCTGTCGGCGGCGGCTCGCCAAATAACTTCCCGCAACCACTAGAGGGAGCCCCACAAAAACGCCTGTGGTCAACTGCTCGCCCAGGAAAACAAGTCCCAGAACAACAGCGACTGCAAGATTCACATAAGTGATGAGGCTTGCACGGGCCGGACCAATCTCGCGAATAACGGCAAAGAAGATAACAAAGGCGAGTGCGGAACACACTGCCCCAAGAATGACGACTGATGCCCACGCTTCGAGGCTGGGTTGCGCGGCAATGTCTTCAGGCAAGCTCACCGCAGCAAAAGGAGCATACAGAACGGTGACCATCGTCAGAGAGACAGCAATCACTCCCAAGGTGGGGACCTCGGAGGGCATCCGGTTGGCAATAATCGGTGCAATTGCGTACCCAACCGCCGCAGCCAACATCATCAATACCGGCGTGAGGACAAGATCTCCCGAGAAGACGTCAATGCCCACCAGAGACAAAACTCCGGCAAACCCCAGAACAAGACCCAATATTGTCAGCGGGTGCCATGCGGATTTGTCCCCCAAAAGTCCCACCAAAAACGCTGCAATAAAGGGCACCGTAGTGATCAACAAGCCCGCCAGGCTTGAGCTAATTGTTCTCTCCGCCTCGGTGATCAGGAACCACGGCCCAACCATTTCCAATACCGCGAAAGCAAGCACTGCTGGCCAGGCTTTCAATGTGGCTCGAATCATGCCCCGACTAATGGCAATGGGCATCAGGATCAGGGCTCCGAGCAACACCCTCAGGAAAACAATGCTCGGGGTTTGGAAATCCTCTATCGCGATCGCGATGAAGAAGTAGGGGGTGCCCCAAATGGTCCCTACCGAGAGGAAAAGGAGCAAAGCTTTACGGGACACCAGGTCAGCGTAGTCGAGAAACAAGGCCCTCTCGTGCCACCCAAAATTTGTCCTGACACCACCCTTCGAGACCCTGCCACCCAGCCCTAGACTGTGCCTGCTAAAGAAAGGGTGCCGGTGGTAGATACCAGCGTTCTCCTGCCCTTCATTCTGTCGTCGTTGGTCATTATTCTCTCTCCCGGTGCGGACACTTTCCTCCTGCTGAGGTTTGCCATTAGGGGCGGTCCTCGAGCCGGCTTCTCCGCCATGTTCGGAATTCTCGTAGGACTCTCGCTCGTGTCACTGCTCCTGATTTCCGGGATGGGGCTCCTGATATCTCAAGTCCCTCTAGCACTCGGAATAGTCAACGTGGGAGGAATTGCCGTACTAGTGATGCTGGCTGGCATCAGTGTGCGCGCCGGAATAGGTCTTCTTCGAGCACCCTCAACAGTCGAACAAGTCACCACAGTGTCGACAAAAGATAAGCCGTTTCGTCTCTCTCTGGTGACGAACGTCACGAACCCTAAGGTCTTGATCTTCTACCTCGCGTTTTTCCCACAATTTCTCGGCGAGGCTCAAAGCGCTATTTTGCAGCTAACACTGCTCAGTGTCGCTTTCTTAATGGTGACTGTGGTGTGGCTGGTGCCTCTGGTCTATGCCGCCAGCGCCGCGCGAAGCTTCTTCCTCAAGCCTCGCGTCGCCATCGCTATGGAGTTCACCGTCGCGGCAGTCTTCCTGGCCTTGGCTATCGTGCTTGCGCTCACTCTTTAGGGTGCGGACTCCCCGACCTTTTCCCACATTTTTGCCACGACCCACCACTGGCCATCGAGGAAGGAGAGATTCAGATAGTCCTGCATTACTCCGCCAAACATTTCCAGCTGCATTTTCAGGAGAGCCAGGGTCGGTGAAATCTGATCAAACGCAAGAATGCTGTCCCGTCGAGGGTTCCCCAGCTCAGCGGGGGACTGGCGCGCCATCATCGCCTCGCGATACACCGCGCACGGCCGGATGTTGAGCTCGCCCTCGAAAACTCCATAGAGCACAGAGTCGGAGTGAAAAACACGATCAAACAGGGTCATGTCTTGGTGGTGCATGAGGTCGAAATAGTCGTCAGCCAGGCGCTGAATATCGACCGGTAGGTGTGGAGTGTGTGAGAGTGGCATGTCGACAAGAGTAGCCCTTGGGCGCGTTGCCCCTAGGGTAGGAGTACTGCGAGATTCGATTGGTCTCCTCTCTCGCCATCTGCGGCACGTTGCAGTGCCTGTCTGAAGCAGTAATTCAGTTTCCTTTTCATCCCCCACAAGACAGGCGTCCTATGACTGTTGTTACACCCGTTCCCGAGCCCGCCAACCGCTATCGCATCGAGCCCACTGTGTGGCAGGCGCTTCGTTCGCCACGGCTCCTCACCCGCGAGGTACTGGCGGGGCTCGTGGTTGCCCTCGCACTCATTCCCGAGGCCATTGCTTTTTCGATAATCGCCGGGGTCGACCCTCGGGTAGGCCTATTTTCGTCCTTCGTCATGGCAGTCTCGATCGCGTTTTTGGGAGGTCGCCCCGCGATGATTACCGCTGCAACCGGCGCAATCGCGCTGGTCATCGCGCCGGTCGCCCGCGAGTATGGCCTGGACTATTTTCTCGCCACCGTCATTCTGGGTGGAGTTTTCCAACTCCTTCTGGCCCTACTGGGGGTTGCGAAACTGATGCGGTTCATTCCCCGCTCCGTCATGGTCGGATTCGTGAACGCTCTCGCCATCATGATTTTTACTTCTCAGCTACCCCAGCTCATCGGGGTCCCCTGGATGGTCTATCCGATGGTTGCCGCCGGTCTGGTGATTATGTATGTCATGCCGCGGTTTACCAAGATCATTCCCGCTCCCTTAGTGTCCATCGTCCTGGTGACAGCGGCAGCGGTCGTGTGGGGCCTGACTGTCCCGACCGTGGGCGACCAAGGAGAACTTCCCGGTTCGCTCCCGGTGTTCTTCTTCCCCGATGTACCGCTGACATGGGAGACGCTGCAAATCATCGCGCCTTTCGCACTCGCGATGGCTGTAGTGGGACTCTTGGAATCGCTTCTCACGGCGAAGCTGGTCGATGACATCACCGACACACACTCCAGAAAGACTCGCGAAGCATTCGGTCAGGGCGGTGCCAATGTTCTCTCCGGCCTCTTTGGAGGGATGGGTGGCTGCGCCATGATCGGCCAAACCATGATCAACGTGAAGGCCTCAGGGGCCAGAACTCGAATCTCTACATTCCTCGCCGGAATCTTTCTTCTCATTCTCGTTGTGTCACTTGGTGAGGTCGTCGCCATTATTCCCATGGCGGCTCTCGTCGCCGTGATGATTGTCGTGTCCGTAGCAACCTTTGATTGGCACAGTATTGCCCCTTCTACCATTCGCACTCTTCCCAAGAGCGAGATGTTCGTGATGCTCACCACCGTTGCCATCACCGTGTGGACTCACAACCTGGCCATCGGCGTGGGGGTAGGCGTCCTCGTTGCCATGGTGATGTTTGCCCGGAGAGTGGCTCACTTCACGAGCGTGACCCGAGAAGAGAAAGAGGTGGACGGCGTTCCTGCCGTCCGCTACACGGTTGTGGGTCAGCTCTTCTTTGCCTCAAGCAACGATCTGACCACCCAGTTCGACTATTCCCGCGACCCAGAGTTAGTTGTTATCGACTTGTCTCAATCACACATCTGGGATGCCTCCACCGTGGTGGCCCTCGATGCTATTGAAACCAAGTATGAGAGGTACGGAACGCGGGTGGTCTTTGAGGGCATGAACGAAGCCACCACTCTGTTTCACGGCCGTCTGACGGGGGAGCTCAGAACTCCAGCGTGACCCCGGGCGAGAGGAACTGTTTAGCGAATCTGGTAGCTGTTCTGCACCAGAACTTCACTGGTGTCGGTCCCGACGCAGTTCACCGTGAAGGTGTGGACCTGCGGATCCAAAGCGCCGAGGCTCTTTCCCACGCCTAACAGCCGAATAAGCGATGATCCCAGGTGAGAAATGACGAGTTCGTCGAAAGCGTTCTCGTAGCACACCACATCAACGCGGTCGAGTTGACGCGATAACTCCCAACTTGCGATCACGCGAGGGTTGTTCGTCGTGGCAACCGTGAGCTTCTGCTCCACATTCTTGCGAAACTTCCTGCGAAAAGTCGAATCCGTTCTGGACATTAGCGGGCCCCAAACACAGTTTCGACCAGACCTGCGTCGTTAACCACGAGGACGCCGACCAGGCCAATCACGACGATGAAAGAGCTGAAGACGCCCAAAAGAAATCCCCGACGGACTGCCCGTCGAGTGGTTCGCGCGATTTCCTGCGCAAAAGGCTCCGGCTGGTTGCTCCGCAAGCGCTCAGTCAAATACGCACCTGCGTCGATGTCCTTCATCAGAATCTCAGTGTCCTCTTGGTCAACGGAACGCTTTGTCTGCCTAGGGTGACAGCGTAGAGAAACCCTCACGAAAAGAACACCCTAATTCCTGCCCTTAACCGAATTTAGATTGGTAGCCAGGGCCAGCAGCGTGGGAATGATTGTGTGCGACGAGTCTCAGGACGAGCAAACAAGATCCTGTGGAGCCTAATCGGCTCACAAGCCCTCTACATCGGCTTGTTTGAGGCGCTGTTTTGGGAAATTACAACAATAAATTACAACTATCTCTGGCTGAGCGACTTTCGGAGAAGCACCCTGTCTTCGCCCGCCCCGTCGTAGTCCCTCACGCCTTGCGCCTCGCTCGGTAACGCGGTCGACCCATTTGGCTCCACCGCCACAAAACCGAGTGCCTCGTGGAACGCCAAAGAGCTCTGGTTCGACGGAGAAGTCACGGCTTCGATGTTTGAGCACCCAACAGACACAACCTGTTCTTCGAAATGTTGATATAGTCGCCGCCCGAGCCCTCTGCCCCTCTGTGTAGGGTCGACTCCTATGAAATGAACGTAAGCGGTTGCCTCGTCATTGTTTTGGACGTAGCCCACCAGAAATCCAACTGGTCGTCCTTCGTCATCCCGCACCGCGAAGCAGGTTTCCGAGAAATGCTTGAACCAGAGTCGGGGGAGCATGGCTGACATTGATCGGCCACCCCACCATTCGTCGAGGCGAGCCGACAGATAGTCAAAGTCCGCTTCCGTCAGCTGAGTGATGCCAATCATCTTCTTAGTCAAGCAGACAGCTACATATCATCAAATTGTGGAGCCTAGGTAACTCCGCTCGCCCTCGGATCGGCTTGTTTGAGGGGCTGTTATCTAGAATTACAACTAAAAATTACAACTATGTGCATAAGTTGGCTACCTATTCCTCGTTCGAGTTACCCTCAGTCGACCCTGGACGAGAAGAGCCGAAAGCACTATCAAAATACCGCCAGCAACCTGCGACGGTGACAGCTGATCACCGAGGACGAGAACGCCCGCAATGACAGCCACGACGGGAGTTATGTATGTGACCGAAGAAGCAACGACGCTCCCCGCCAACTCAATATTTCGGTAATTCCATACATAAGCAACCCCCGTTCCAAGCACGCCCAGTAAAGCAATTCCAGCGAGAGACGTGCCGGTGATCGCATCATGCGTAATTCCCCACAGAATTGCGGGTAGAGCGGTCAGGGCAGCTGACGCAGAAACCTGCGAAGCAGCTAGAACATAAGGACTGTAAGGCAAGGGGGAAACAAAACGCTTCGCGTAGGGCATCGCTAGCCCGTAACACAAGGTTGCCATCAGGAGAGTGATGACTCCTGCGATAGATGCTTGATTGCTAGAAGAAAAGATCTCCATCACCAGGAGAATTCCAAAAAACCCTACGACTATTCCCAAGAATTGATCAAAGGTGGGGGTTTGATCACGAAAAAAAGAAATGATGATGAGAACCGTCATGAGAGGCGTGGTCGCGTTGATAACGCCTGCAATCGAACTACTCACTGTTTCCTGCCCAAGGGCAAAAAGAAACCCGGGAGCAGCATTTAGCAACACAGCGACAATCGAAATGTGTAACCAATGTCTCCACACTCGAGGAAGTTTTTGCCGAGTTACTGCCACTAGGACAAGGAGAGAAACTGCACCGAGAAGTCCACGAAGGAACGCAATACCAATCGGAGTGAAAGAGATGAGAGCGAGTTCAACGAAAAGGAAGGACAACCCCCACACCAGCCCAAGGGCAATAAATCCAGGGAGCCACTTCGATGGCTTCCTCACAATTTGCTCTGCTCTCGTCTCGCCAATTTACGAGGTGTCAACCCTGAAACAATGACAGTGATTCTCTCCAGTTGCCGCCTCGACACTGCCAGCTCTTCAGCAAGTTGACGGATTGTTTTCTCCGGACTGCTAATCGCAAGCTGAATAAAATCTTCAGTCATTTGTCGCTGAAATTCCTCTAAAGCAGGCGAGGGAAGATCTGGTCGGCACCTCTTGCACGCTCGAAAGCCAATCTTCTTTGGCTCGTTGATGTCTGAGAAGTAAAGGACATTCTCTGGATTTGGTCGCCGGGACGGGCATCCAGTGCGACAGAAAATTCGTGTCGTCACGACTCCATAGAACGCGGATGGCATAAAAAGAGTCTGTCAGCGCCAAGCAAGAAAGTTGTATGATTTTGCGACGTCTAATTTTTCAAGTAACGGAAAAGAGCTTTCGTGGAGCCTAGAGAACTCCACTCACCCTCAGATCGGCTTGTTTGAGGGGCTGTTTTCTGGAATTACAACTAAAAATTACAACTATTTTCAGCCTGGCTGAGAGAGCACAACGCTACAAGCTTTGAAACGCTCCAAGAACTTCATCCGAGCTACACACGGCTCCCGTTTGTAAATACTCCATTGCCTTGAGAGACGCCAAGTGGGCTTCCGTGCTTGAACCCGCGACGCAGTCTTCAACTACGCGACAAAAGAAATCTCTTTGATGCGCATCGGCGAACGTGTAGTGAACACAAACGTCGGTGTGTCCTCCAACCAAAATCAATGTGTCAGCTTTCAACGCACGAAGCAGAATCTCGAATTCTGTCCCATAGAAACATGAATATCGTCGTTTTGTAATCACATAATCATCAGGGAGAAGACCCAAGCTCGGGTGAATTTCCGTACCAGGATTGCCCTCCAGCAGATGTATTCCCTCCTCTCCATCAAGCTCTCTCCCGAAATCGATCAAGTTTCTCCGGTGTACCTCTTGAAAAAATACGACAGGCACTCCGTGTTGTCTCGCTGCCTGAATCAGACTCGGAACACCTTCCATACGCTTGTCATAATCGGGCATGAAAGGAATCGCGCTCGGTTCACCGTCTTTCGACTCACCACCCTGAATATCAACAATGACCAAAACAGGGTTGCCTTCGATTAAGGCTCTTTTCGTTTCCATGGTCAAAGACTACGTCCTCGATTGACACCGGGGTTGAAAGCAATTCACAAATAGAAAAACCCCTGTATTTACAAGGGTTTTGTCTATCTCGTGGAGCCCAGATAACTCCACTCGCCCTTAGACCGGGTTGTTTGAGGGGCTGTTTTCTGGAATTACTACAAATAACTACGACTATTATCCGGTTGTTAGGCTTTTTCTGTGTCTGGGTCTCGGCTAGCTTCCCTTCGTGCGTTGTTAGGTCACAAGTACCTGAACGCCACTGCCGCACTAAGCCTCATAGGGTCACTCGTAGTCGCTCTCCTCTATGGCATTGACCCACGGGAAATCCTTGGGGTTTCTGTGTGGGAGAAGCCGCTGAAGTTTCTAATTTCTGCAGCCTTGTACTCCACTACTTTTTCGTGGCTTTACACCTACGTTGATAAGGGCAGAAAGCTTGCGCGCGCGATGGGGACGGTCATCTCCATCATGCTCCTTACGGAGCTCCTTGTGATTACGGGCATGGCAGCTGTGGGAACTACGAGCCATTTCAACGTATCCACGCCATTCAATATCGCTATCTGGTCTGTGATGGCAACTGCGATCTCTATTGTCTGGGTCGCGACCTTCCTGCTTTCCGCGGGTCTATGGAACTCCGCTCGCATGCCTGGCGACCTTCGACTTGCCGTCCGATGGGCTATCGGCCTTGGGCTCGCAGGAATGGGAATCGCTTTCACTATGACACCGCCGCAGCCGCAGCAAGTTCTTCCCGAAAACTGGGCTGGTATTGCGGGCGCCCACACTGTGGGTGCACCAGACGGTGGTCCGGGTTTACCCTTCTTCGGCTGGTCTACTGAAGCGGGAGATCTCCGTGTCTCTCACTTTTTTGGCCTTCACGCGCTCCAAGTTCTGCCACTGGTGGCGCTCCTGCTCTCGGTGCTGATCGCAAGCAACAGAGTTCGGGTAGCAATGATTAATGGTGCGGCCACGACCTACACACTTGTGATTTTGTTCACCTATGTCCAAGCGCTAATCGGGCAAACGATCGCTCAACCCGCAACCTTCTTAGCTCTGGCAATAAGTCTTGTGCTTGGGATAACAGTCGCAGGATTGACGCACAGACGGACAATACACACCGATGTAGACACATTTCGTGGAGCCTAG
>Ga0213868_10002344_pt1 | contig 18225 bp, 22 predicted proteins | sample PICome_9_FD_160087 | JGI IMG/M metagenome (GOLD analysis project Ga0213868, IMG submission 160087) | Coastal seawater microbial communities near Pivers Island, North Carolina, United States - PICO127 | ecosystem: Environmental > Aquatic > Marine > Coastal | place: USA: North Carolina...
TGGCTCACGATGCAACACCGGTCAACGGTGAGCGTCGAAACGGAAGACGGCGGCGAGGCCAAGGTCACAATCAAACACGAGCCGCTACTCGACCAACTACGCGCAGCGATATGGTCAGAGAAAAGAAACCGACCGGGAGCCGGCGGCATCCCATCCGAGCGCAACGTCATCGATAGCGACGCCCTCGAACAATACGAGAAAATCTCTCGCCAAATCACAAGGCTCTACAGAGAGACAACAAGCGCAGCGCCTTTCGCATCACCAACCCAAAATTTGCGCTCTTGGTTTGTGGCTTTCAAAATGCAAGTAGAGCTACAAAAAGTCTCGGGCGAAATAGTGCATGAAAAATTGCGCAAGGTTGGCAGCATGGTGGCAGCCATTGAGACCAAGCTTAACCCGCCAACCATTCTTGAAATTACCGCGCCATGCCCAAGATGCGGGGTAACGTACGGCAACGACAAAGACGGCGTTTACCGTCGAGCCGTCGTCATCGAGTCGAGGGTCGCCGAATACAAGTCACTCGACAACAGCCGGGCCCGATGTGTCGCTTGCGGCGCTGTATGGGTACATGGCCGAGGCATGAGGCAATTGCGTTGGGAAATCGACCAAGTCGAAGAAACCCGACACGCCGACGCCAATCCATTCGAACAAATTATCGAACAAGATGCTAGACTGGGTAGTGCAATAGGTGAAGTGCGCCCAAAATCGGAAGGGCCCTCATGAAACTATTAGCTCTGGACATCGAGACAAGCGGCGCGGTAGTGCGCACATTCTCGCTCTTCAAACCTTTTATTTCGCACGACGCGATACTCGAAGAGCCTCGGATTATTTGTTGGTCGGCCCAATGGTACGGTCACAAAAAGACAATGTTTATGTCTGAGCATCACGACGGCCGCAAACCCATGCTAGACAAGTTGCATGAGCTCTTGACCGACGCCGATGCAATCATCACGTATAACGGCCAAGGTTTTGATATACCTTGGATTGAAGGCGAGTTTATCGTCGAGAATATGCCGCCGACGCCGCCCGTTACTCATGTCGACCTTTACCGGCTAATCAAAAGCCGCACCCGTTTTATTTCCGGCAAACTCGATTACGTTGTCAAGAGATTGCTAGACGACCGGAAGATACCGCACGCCGGCATCGCTCTTTGGAATGGTTGCGCTCGCGGTGACAAAGACGCATGGGCGACCATGAAGAAATACAGTATTCACGACACCGCTTTGCTCATTCCCGCTTACGACCGGCTCAAGCCTTGGATAAAGTCACACCCCAACCGAGCCCTCATCGATGAGCGGCCAGATACTTGCGTTGTTTGCGGCTCTGACCATCTCACGATACGAGGCCGCTACTACACCGCCAAAAAGTCTTACCCGCGTTACCGTTGTCACGATTGCGGGAAATGGCAGCCGACAACATACGGCAAAGCCATAACTTAGGCTTACCTTACTAGATTGGCACGAGGTCTCACTCAACATTTACGACCCAACGGGCCGAGGCTCTAAGCCAGTGAAATCAGACCGCGCCAACTAATCGAGGTAAACCTATGTCGGCAGAAACCTACGCCAACCTACACGACGCCATTGTGGCTCATGTAATGGATGAGATAGAAATGCCGGCCGACATTGTGAGAGATTGGGTAGTTGTCGCATCTACCCAAGACATCGACGACGATGGTAGTATTGCAGAAATTACTTTGCACAAGTCACCCTCGACCGCGCTGTATACGGTCACCGGGTTACTTGAATGGGGTAAACAAGTCTATGGAGAGTTGGAATGATGAGCGCATGGGAGTTTATCGGATGGCTGATTGCTGTGCCCTTGGCAATGATGAGCTCGGTCTTTGTGATTGCGGTGAGCGTTGCCATTGTACGGGCTATTGCTCGACGGGCATCCCGCTAGAGGATTGCGAATAAATGGCGACCTTTGACCCGCCCGCCGGTGTGCAAGAGGCAGCCAAACGCGCATTGATTTGGATAGCTGAAGGTAGAGCCGGGTCAGGATTTACAGACACCGGCCGAGCCCGCGCGGTGCAACTCGCAAACGGTCGACCCGTATCCGAGGAGACCATCACAAGAATGCGCTCATACTTTGCCCGCCATGAGGTAGACAAGAGGGCGCAAGGTTTCACTCGAGGGGAAGACGGTTACCCGAGTGCCGGTCGTGTAGCTTGGGATGCTTGGGGCGGTGACCCCGGGCAGCGCTGGGCTAACTCGGTGCGCATCCCCGGCGAGTAGACCCCCCCATGCCTCACAATTGGCACACATCCCAAAGACCTAAAGACCCCCCCGGGTGGTCAACTACCCGAGAGTATGTCATCCAACGGGCCGGCGGAAGATGCCAACATGAGAGCGGTTGCAACCATGAAGGCAAAGACGTAGACCATATCGTCAACCTTGCAGCGGGCGGCGACCATCACGTAGACAACCTACGATTGCTTTGCACTTGGCATCACAAACAAAAAACATCACAAGAGGCAGCGAAAGCAAGAGCCCGTATGCCATCAAGGCGAGAGACAAGGCCAACCCAACCGCACCCCGGTCTAATTTAGGCGGGGGGCCAACCCCCTCCCCCCCCGGGGGCCAGGGCGGAGAGGTGCTGTAGTTCGCTGTGCGTGCAAGTTTCGATTGTTTACCCTTTCCCGGGGCTTGTGAGCCCGCGTGAGAGCCTTTTAGAGTTTGCCCGGGTTGTTTATTGGCCTTTTTGCCCGATGTCTTAGACGGGCGCTCAATCGACTTGCGTCGAGTTTCGTAACGCCCTAGACTTGGGCTATGGATATTTGCGAGGTTTGCGAGACGGGGATTGCTCGCTCGAAGACGGGCCGCCCTCGACGCTTTTGCTCGAATGCTTGCCGGCAGAAAGCTTATCGACGAGAGTCGAAGACGCGGGCCGAGCTGTATGCCGAGGCCAATCGGCACATTATTCCGGAAGATTTGCGCATCCGAAATCGTTGGGTGCGGCACATCGGCAAGCGACCGCTCGCTATCGGGGGTTGGTTTTGCTCGGTCAATGATGAGCGGGCTTTTTCAACTTACGCAGCGGTCAAAGAGTCGACTCGCGGCGATGGTTACGGTTTTGTTTTGAATGGCGACGGTGTTGTCTGTATCGACTTAGACGATTGCGTCGTCGATGGCCAACCTAACCGCGCAGCGCAAAATCTGATTGACACGCTTCCCGAGACTTATGTCGAATTTTCGCCCTCGGGTAACGGTTTGCACATTTGGGGTTTCGGCAAGATGGAAAAGGGCCGCCGGTTTTCCGATGACGGTTTGAAGATTGAGGTTTACCCGTCGGCCCGGTTTATTACGGTGACGGCTCGGCCTTATGTTCGAGCTCGGTTGGCCATTTTGGATTTGCATCGAGCTTTGAGGGTGTTGGCGGTATAGAGAAACCCCCGGCCGAAACCGGGGGCTCGCTTTGCGGCTCTAGTTTGCTTGCGCTTGCAGCTCTTTGATTTGGCGAGTGATTTTGACACATTCGTCGCGGTATTTTTCGCTTTGATATTCGGTTACCGATGACCAAAACAGCCGAGCATAAATCTCGCCGTATTTTTGCAGCTCGGCAATTTGCTCATCGATGCTCTTGCTTGCCATGCTCATTTTTCCCTTTCCCTTATTTTTCGATGGTGATTGACAACCGCATAACGTAATCACGATTTTTTGCCCAATCGCTCATGTCTTGAGCCGAGCTATTCATTACCGGTATCCAAGCGTCATTTATTTTGGCGTGCAAGGTTACGGCATTGTTAGCTATTCTGACTCGAGCGTCTTGAGGCAAACCCAAGGCGGCAATTGCATTGGCTCGTAATGCTTGCCAATTTTTTGCGAATTCGTTTTTGTGAAACTCGCCGCTCTTGATTATTTCTCTCTCCATGTAAATAACTTTACACCATGCCGGTGCGAGACGCAACAACCGGCCCAAAACAATTACCAACCGGCGAGAGGCCGGCCACGCTCGAAACGAGGTGCATTATGGTAATGCGAGGCACAAAGCCAAGCGACCGACCAACGGTAACGCGACACAAACCAACAATTGATTGGGTAGATGTCGACAATATCCCCTACAGCGGCCCGCGACCCGAATTACCCGAAACCCGCGAGGTTATCAATAAGGCGGGAGACTTGACGGTCTTCCCCATGCCAGAGCAAACCGTCGAATGGTGGCAAACCGTTACGACGATGCCCCATTGCGTTTTGTGGTCGCCATCCGATTGGGCTTTTTGCCTTGATACCGCTCTAGTTCACGCGCAAGCGGTGACCGGTGTCATTTCGGCAATGTCTGAGCTACGGCAGCGCGAAAAAATTATTGGCACGACCGTCGACGCGCGCAGAGATTTGCGTATACGTTACATCGATGTCGAAGACGAGCCGGTAGAGTTAGCAATCGTAAACGACATTGACGAGAGACGTAAACGATTGTTAGATGCGTGAGCTTATTCGAGCACCCGAGCACGACCGTACCCGCTCTTTGGGTTGGTTGGCCGTTTGGTGGATAGAAAATTTTTGCATACATGGCCCCGGCGATGTGCAAGGTCAACCGGTAACGCTTGACGACGAATTTACGGCTTTCGTTGTTGACGTGTATGCCCTCGACGATGAGGGCCGCCGACTTTACGACAGCGCTTTTATTTCCCGCGCTAAAGGTCGAGCCAAATCAGAGCTCGCCGGCTTTATTGTTTTGTTCGAGGCCATTGGCCCGGCACGTTTCGACCATTGGGCCGAGGGTGGCGAAAAGTACGAGCGCAACGGTTTGCTATACACGTATAGCAAAGGCGAGCCGGTCGGTGTTGAAGTAACCGCGCCTTTTATTCGATGCTTGGCAACGGAAGAGGGCCAAGCCGGTAACACTTACGACAACGTACATTTCAATTTGACCGAGGGCCCGCTCTCTCAAGGTTTGCCCCGCGACGCAGCGGGATTGACAAGAATATTTTTACCCGGCGGCGGCGAAATCCTACCATCGACCGCGAGCAATAGCTCAAAAGATGGCGGTAAAGAGTCAATGGTCGTTTTCGACGAGACCCATTTATACAATCGGCCCGAGCTCAAGCGGATGTACCAAACGGTGCGGCGTAATCTGGCCAAACGTAAGATTGCCGAGCCTTGGTCGCTCGAAACGTCGACGATGTATATGCCGGGAGAGAAATCGGTCGCCGAGGAAACTCACGAGCTGGCAAAAATGATTAGCGAGAAAAAGACTCGCAAGTCAAGATTGCTTTTCGACCATCGAGAGGCCGACGCCGATATTGATTTAGCCGATGAGGCGCAAGTCAAGGCCGGGCTAGTCGAGGCTTACGGGCCTTTTTCCGAGATGATGGATTTAGACCGCATCATTGCGGAAATCTACGACCCGAGAAACGACCCGCAAGACTCACGCCGCTACTATTTCAACCAACCGACTAGCTCGCGCGATGCTTGGCTCACCGCTCAAGATTGGACAGCTTGCTACGACCCCAAAGAGGTCAAGGCAACCGATGAGATTACTCTCGGTTTCGATGGCTCTCGGAAACGTACCCGCGGCGTAACAGATGCAACCGCTCTTATTGGTTGCCGCGTTTCCGATGGCCACATTTTTGAGATAAAGGTATGGGAACAACCTAACGGGCCAGATGGCGACGATTGGGAAGTACCAATTGACGATGTCGACGCAACGGTGCGCGCAGCGTTTCAGAAATACAAGGTTGTTGGTATGTTTGCCGACCCGGCTAAATGGGAGAGCTACATTGCCAAATGGGAGTCGGATTACGGGAAGACGCTAAAGGCGCGCTCGACGCAATCTCACCCTATAGAGTTTTGGATGACCGGTAACCGCTCGTATCTTGTGGTACGAGCTATCGAGCAATTTGCCTCGGCTGTCGAGGCTAAAGAGTTGACCCATGACGGTGCCCCCGCGCTTTCCCGCCATGTTTTGAATGCTCGAAGACGAGCCGGTCGCTCGGGGATTACGATTGCTAAAGTGCATCCCGAATCAAGAGATAAAATCGATGCCGCGGTTAGCGCGGTTTTAGCCTACCAAGCGAGACTCGTTGCGTTATCCAAAGGTGAGGCTACACGCGCTACATTCGTACCGATACGTATACGTTAGGAATTTGCTAAATGGCAACTCAATTGGACATGAGCCAACAAATGCTTTTGAAACAGCTTGCTCGCAAGCAATCTCAATTCAATTTGCTCGAGCGTTACTACGACGGCGATGCCCCGTTGCCCGAGGGTGCTGAGGGTCAATCTCGCTCGTACCGTCGCTTTCAACGCAAGGCTCGACTCAATCTCGCACAATTGAGCGTTGCCGCTGTGCGCGAGCGCATGGTCATCGGCGGTTTCCGCACCGGCGCAGATGATGACGACAACGGCGACCGCGAGGCCCGCCGCTTGTGGAAAGCAAATCATCTTGACTATTTGAGCGCTGACTTGCACTCAACATTTTTGCGTTTCGGTACCGCTTACGCTTTGGTCGGTTACCCCGATGAGTCAGAGTACCCGGTTGTCACCGTTGAAGACCCGCGGCAAATGTTGGCCCGCACCTCACCGACCGACCCTCACAAGATTTTAGAGGCCGTCAAGGTTTTTTCTGAATACGGTTTGCACTACGCTTATTTTTATTACGCCGACCGCATCGAGGTCTTTGTCAAAGACAACAAGACCAACATTTACGATGTCGACGATTGGCAGCTACGCGACGATATGTCGGCCACCAATCCTCTAGGCGAGTGCCCGATTGTCAAGTTTACGAATGCCGACGAAAAGGGCGAGTACGAGCCCTACATTGACATTATCGACCGTATAAATCACATGATTTTACAGCGGCTCGTGATTGCAACAACGCAAGCATTTAGGCAGCGCGTCTTGAAGGGCGATTTTCCAACTCACGACGCCGACGGCAACGAGGTCGACTATAACGGCATCTTTGAAAGCTCGGCTGGCTCTTTGTGGATGATTCCCGAGGGTGCCGACGTTACCGAGCTCGGGCAAGCCGACATAAATGGCATCTTGCAGGCCGTACGCGCCGATATACAAGACTTTGCGGCCGTTACCCGTACGCCGATGCACTACCTCACCCCCGAGGGCGCTAACGGCTCGGCAGAAGGCGCAGCGCTGGCACGCGAGGGCCTAGTCTTCAAGACCGAAGACCGGATTGCTCGCGCAACGCCGGGTTGGTCTAAAGTGATGTCGCTTATGTTCAAATGGATGGGCGACGAAGAGCGCGCAAGCTTGCTCGACCTCGAGCCCCTATGGAAACCCGCCGAGCGTTACTCTCTTGCAGAGCGCGCCGACGCAAACTCGAAATTCCAAGATGTGCCATTTAGGCAGCGCATGGCGCTCATTGGTCAATTCTCGCCCGCCGAAATCGAAGAGATGGAAAGCGAGCGCCGAGGTGAGCAAATTCTTGCGGATGCGCTAGGCGGTCTTGCCGGTGGCCGAGCCTAACTTTGATTTACTACAAGACCTCAACGGCGCTTACGAAAAGGTCTCTAATCGGCTCATAGTGCAAGCCGGCGTACAAGCCAAAGCTGACTTTTTATCATTGCCAGATTGGCGCGACGATAACAAGGCAGAATTTTACGACGCCATTCGCCGAGACCTTTTGCCGGTCAAACAACAAGCCGCGCAATTTTCTTGGGGATACCACGCGCAGCGCGCCCGGCTGGCCGGGCAAGAGTTTCGTATGCCCCGCTTCAATCCCGAGGATTTCGAAACCTCGGTTTTGCGTAACGGTGCCGCTTTCGAAGAGGTCTACCAAAGACCATTCGCTGAGATGCGTACCGCTTTGGCGCAAGGCCGCTCTTTCGATGACGCTTTAGAGCTCGGTGGCCGTAGAGCTTCAACCTTGGCACAAACCGAGGTGCAACTCTCGAGACGGCAAGCATCGCTTTTCGCGCGAAACGGTAACGATAACATTGTCGGCTATTTGCGCGTTTTGTCGGGGTCAGAGAATTGCGCGCTTTGTTTTGTTGCGTCTACCCAACGGTACACTCGGGGCGAGTTGCTACCAATTCACCCGGGTTGCGATTGTGGCGAGATGCCGATTTATGGTAACAGCGACCCCGGTCAAGTCATCGACGAGTACAATCTCGAAAAGGCTCACCAACAAGTCGAGGCCCGTTTTGGCATTTCCGACCGAGGCGCGCGAGAAATTGATTACCGCCAAATCATCGTTTCAGAGCATGGCGAGATGGGCCCGTTGCTTTCGGTGCGCGGCCAAAAGTTTACCGGCCCCAACGCTTTGAATTTGGTCGGTAGTAAGGTGCGCAAACTTGACCCGCCGCCCGTACCGCTTTATGACGCAACCGACCCGTATTTTGACGGCGGTCTAACTCGACAATTCGGCCAAGAGGCTGTAGACGCAGCCGACCCGGTTTTGATTAGAGCCGCGGCCAATGAGCCGCCAATTACCAATCGCATTGTCGACTTGGCAGAAAACAACGGCGCAGAGATGGCCGGCCTTGACTTTAGGCTCAAGGGCCGCGAGTCGCTCGCCCGTAAAATTGCGGATGACGCAAGCGCCATGAATATCACCGTTGAAGAGGCGGCCGATAAAATCGGTGACTCTCTCAGATACACGATGGTCGTCGACCCGCAAGACTATGCGGCAACGGTGCAAAATGTTCTCGACGATTTCGACGCGCAAGGGTTTGACGTTTTCAAAAACAAAAACTATTGGCAAGAGGGCAACGCCTACAAGGGTATAAATACCAATGTGCGCACACCCGACGGGCAAGTCTTTGAGCTTCAATTTCACACCCCGCAATCTTTGGCCACCAAAGACCCGTCGCATGAGATTTATGAGCGGTCTAGAGTGACAGCTAACGCGCGAGAAAAGATTGCTCTCGAGGCTGAGAGCCGTAACCTTTGGCAAAGCGTTGACACACCCGCTAATATTGAAGGTGTAGGTAATGCTACGTTCAACTAAGGTTATATAAATGCGTGTACTTTATTTCGTTTACGATACCGGCTCGGGGCCATCTATACCCCTAGCACCCGGTACGGGCCTTTTCGCTAGAGTGCGAGAGCCCGGCAAACCCGACCGAGATTTGAAATGGGTTGGCGACGAATGGGTCGAAGACGAGTACCTTGGCTACCTATGTATAACCGGGTCGCCCGGTCTTGACAACGTCGACGAGTCGCAGCTACCCGAATTCGTCGACCGTATTTCGTAATACGAAACTATAGATTTCCGGGCCAATCCCGGATGAGCTCGAGACGAGCTTTACCCTACCGAGATGGAAGGTAACCCCCTAATGTCGCAAGAAAATGAAACGGCCGTTGAAACGGCAACGGAAACCGAAAACGATACCGTAGACGCCCCCGAGACGGGTGAAGACACATCATCGTTTGACGAATACCCCGATGACCATCCGCTAGTAAAAACTTTGGCAAAGCAAAAGGCCGAATTGCGTGAGCTACGCAAGACCTACTCTCAAGCCTCAAAAGAGCTTGACGAGTATCGGAAATCACAGCTCACAGAGCAAGAGCGCCTTATTGAAGAGACCAAAGAGCAAACAACTCGGGCGGTACGTTTTGAATATGCCGAGAAATTGGTAGATGCAGAATTGAAGAGCTCACTCAAAGGGCGCTCGCTTGACGCGGGCTCACTTTTCGAGTTCGACAAGACCGCGTTTATCGATGAGACCGGCGACATTGACAGCGAGGCAATTGCGACTTGGGTGGAGGCTCATAGCATTGCCGCCGATATGCCTAAGCCCGATTTGGGTCAAGGGCAGCGCGGCAACAAGCAAGGGCTCGCGCAAATTCGTTCACGCGACGAGCTCGACAAAATGACCCCCGGGGAAATTCTAGAGGCCCGTAAAGACGGCCGCCTAGATGCTCTCATGGGCAAAATGTAACAAGAAAGGAATTGCTAAAAATGGCAATCGATAACTTTATCCCAGAGGTTTGGGCGGCCGGGGTTACTCAGTCGTTTATCGCCAATCAGGTGGTAATCCCTACCCTCGACAACGCCTTTACCGGCGACGTAGTTGCTGGTAACAAGGTTCACATTATCAACGCAACGACCCCGACCATTGTCGACTACGCGGGCGCTGGCCGTACCATTTCGGCCGCCGACCTCGCCGACACCGAGGTGTTGCTTGACATTGACCAGGAAAAGGCTTTCTCGGTAAACGTCGATGACGTTGACCGCGTTCAGGCCTCTTCCGAGTTCGGCCCTTGGGTTGACTCTGCTGGCCGCGCGCTTGCCGAGGATGCTGAAGAGTACTTGCTCAACACCGTAATGCTCGTTGGTGCAAGCAACTCTAACCCTACCGACATCGTGGTCAACTCTGCCGAGACCGCTCTTACCGCTGTCCGTACCATGCGTACCGACATGGGTAAGGCTAAGGTTCCCTCGGCCGGCCGCTACTTGGTCGTTAGCCCCGACTTTGCCGATTTCCTCATTCAGGGCCTCGACGACGTTTCTGTCGCGGGTCAAGATAGCGAATTGCGCAACGGTGTTATTGGTCGTCTCTACGGCTTCACCGTTCTCGAGTCACCGCTCATCGACTACTCTGGCAACACCAACGGTGCCTTTGCCTACCATGAATCAATGGTGGCATTCGTCAACCAGGTGCAGAGCCTCGAGTCTTTGCGTAACCCCACCAAGTTCGCTGACATCGTTCGCGGTCTCAACGTCTACGGTGGCAAGGTGCTCAAGAGCGACGCGGTTTACCGCTACTTTACTGGCTAATATTAGCCAAGCAAATGAGGGGGCGGCTTTCGGGCCGCCCTCTCTACGCCGCGCAGATTTTTATATGAGAGGCTAAAGATGGCGCTTGCTACCATTGCAGATGTAGAGGCCCGGCTCGGTCGGTCACTTACAGCCGGCGAAACCTCACAAGCTACCGCATGGCTTGGCGATGCGTCGGCTATGTTTGTGCAGCGAGCCGTACAAAAATTCGAGGTTTCCGAGTCTACGGTTAGGCTCTTCCCCCGCGATGGAATTGTGCGACTTGTGCAGCGCCCCGTAATCGAAATCATTAGCGTTACCGACATCGACGGTGTCGAAATCGATTACACTTACGACGGCCACCAATCAATTTACGAATTGGGCACTTATAGCCCGGTCATTGTCAACTACGAGCATGGCTCGGACACTATCCCCGACGATGTTGTCGCGGTTGTCGCCGGCATGGTTGTTCGTACTCTTTTGGTACCGGATGACGCCGCGGCTGGCATACAACAACAAAGCGTTGGCCCTTTTAGCCAATCATTCGCAGCTTGGGCCGTTGGCCGGCAAGTGCTAATGAGCCCCTCAGACATTGAGGTCGCCAACTACTACAGAGAAAAAACATTCCGCTCGGCATCGACTTTTGGAAACGGAAATTATGGAGTCTATTACCCAAATCCGACGAAGTTCGACCTCTACCGATAGCTACGGGCAACCGGTCTTTACGACCACGTCGACAACCGTACAAGCAATCGTTTCGGCTCGAGTATCGGGTACAAACTTTGACGCTGACCAAATCGTCGTTACCGATGGTCTTACTATTTATTTGCCGACCGGTACGAGTGTGCAAGACGATGACAAATTTACTATTCGCGGCAAAACGTACGAGGTCGATGGTGAGGCTTTTGATTGGCGCGACGGGTTGAGCTCTTGGGCCCCCGGTGTTGTTGTCAACTTGCAGCGCGAGACAGACCGTGGCTAGTAAAATTCCCGGCGGTGGCGGCGAGGTAAAACTAAATTTCAAAGGCATGGGCGAGCTTTTGCGCTCGGTCGAGGTCGCCGATGAATTGAAAGGCCGGATGCGGCGGGTACAATCGGCCCTACCCGGCAGCGAGCTGACCGTTTTGCGAAATGGTCGACGAGCTCGAGCCAAGGTAGCCCGCGGCTCAGATTTCGAAGAGGCAAATACCGGCGAGCTCTCGAGAGCTCTAGATTTGGCCGGCGGCCAACGTGGCACAAAAGTAAGGTCACGAAAGCCCCGGGCTAGAAAGGCGAGCTCATAATGGCCGATGCGGTTATTTTTAGCGACATCATGGCGCATCTCGTCTCACGTCTCCAAGCGGGTTTGACCGCTGAAGGTTTCACTACGACAAGGGTCGGGGTACTCGCTGACGACTCAAACTCGCAAGTGATATTACGCCGAGATGGCGGTAGTAGACGGTCTAAAACGATTATGACCGACTCGATTGGTGTGAACATTTACGAAACGTCTTACGCTAATGCGGAAAGCCTCGCCCGCATGGTCATGGCGCTTTTCGACGATTTGCCTAACGGGCAACCAATTGTCGACGTTATACCCGAGTCGTCAATCCAAGATATTACAGACCTCAAGGCGCAGCGCAGATTTATGCGTTTCGCCGTAGACCATAGAGGTACAAACCTCTAATGAAAGGAATAAAATAATGGCTCTAGACTCTGACAACGTAAGAGTAGCCGTAACGGGTGCGGTTTATGTCGCGCCTACTGGTACGGCAGCCCCAAGCTACAGCGATGACGCTCTCAACGTCGCGTTTCAGGATTTGGGATATGTGAGCGCGGATGGAATTAGCGAGGCGATTGACAAGTCGACGACGCAAATCCGCTCATGGCAAGATGGCTCGCTTGTGCGAGAGATTGTCTCAGATGGTACCTACTCGGTCTCGATGACCTTTATCGAGACCAACCAAGATGTAGTTGAGCTCTACTACGGTGGCACTCTCGCGTCGGGTTCCATGAATATCGACCCCCGCGCAACCGGTGGCCGTCAATCTTTCGTCATCGACGTTATCGATGGCACAAGCATCGAGCGCACCTACATCGCAGCCGGCGAGATTACCTCGGTCGGTGAGCGCACGCTCGCATCCGGTGAGGCTATTGGTTACGAAGTGACCATTACCGCCTACGCCGACGCTAGCGAGGTAGTTGCAACAAAGCTCTTTAGCGAATTCGGTTCAATCGAGCCGTAAGACAATCGCCCCCGGCGTTTCAATGCGGCGGCGTCGGGGGCTCAGATTTGGCGGGGTTAGGTTCCACCCCTAGCCCCGCCAAGCCGCTACCTTTTCGGCCTCGGCCTTTTCTTTCAAACTCACGTAGCAGCATTCCCGCCAATATTTCTCGACAGGGTCGTCGCCGTCGTAGTTTTCCCATTGCTCTTTGGCCATGGCGGCCAATCTTTGATAGCTGTAGTCATTCCAAACGACACTCATTTTTTCTTTCCCGTCTCTCATGTAAATAACTTTACACCATGCAAGACAGCAATGCAACAACAAAACGAAAGGCTAGCCGCATGAGCTACATCATCGAACATAAAGGCAAAAAGATTGAATTGCCCTTTTTCGGTAACATCCCGACCGGGGTAATCCGCAAGGCCCGCAACGTAAACGAGCAAGAGCAAACTTGGTTTATCCTCGAAGAGCTTTTGCCCGCCAAAGAGCTTGCAATCCTCGACGAGCTTCCCCTCAACGAATTCGCCAAGCATATGAAAGCGTGGACAAACGGTATTAGCTTGGGGGAATAGTTAGGGTCGTCGAAATCCTAGACGACCATACCGCAGCATTCGTTTATGACTTTAGACATCGTTTCGGGATTGGTCTAAACGATTTAGGTAAAACGATACCTTGGGATGAAGTCGTCTACTTGGTATCGGTTTTGATTAGAGACCCGAGCTCATGGTTACAAACCTCACTAAATAGCTGGCACCATCCCGTTAGTTACGAATGGGCAGCTCTAGCCGCAACCTATGATTTGCACGCCCAAGTGCATAGCAAACGCAAACCCAAACCGTATCCGCGCCCTTGGAAAGATAAAAACACCAAAGCCAAGGGGACAGTACGTAAGGATGCTCGGGCGCTTTTGGCCAAGGCTAGAAATGGAGAGTTCAAGTGGCAGAACAAGCGTATGCCTATGTAACGCTAATACCCGTAGCTAAAGGCTTTCAAAGCGCTGTCGCTAAAGAAATGGGCGGTGTCAACAATGTTGGCAAGAAAGCCGGGGCCGATGCCGGTACCGGCTTCAAGGGCGGTTTTGGCGGTGCCGTAAAAGGTATCGGCGGGCTCATCGCCGGCGGTTTGGCCGCGGCCGGTATTGGCAATTTTCTAAAAGAGTCGGTGTCGCAAGCAAGCGATTTGAGCGAGTCTCTCAACGCTGTAGCTGTCACGTACGGCGACGCTACCGAGGGTATTGTTGCGCTAGGTGAGACGGCAGCTAGTCGGCTCGGTTTGGCGGCAACCGATTTCAATGCGCTCTCGGTGCAATTCGCGTCTTTCGGTGGCAACATCGTTGGCGAGGGTGGCGACGTTGTCGGCTTTATCGATGACTTAACTACACGCTCGGCCGACTTTGCGTCGGTCATGAATTTGGATGTTGCCGAGGCGGCCCGTATTTTCCAATCGGGTCTTGCGGGTGAGACCGAGCCGCTCAAAAAGTTTGGTATCGACCTTAGCGCCGCAGCCGTCGACGCTTACGCTTTAGCTAATGGTATTGGCGAGGCCGGTAAGCCTCTAACCGAGGCACAAAAGCAACAAGCTCGCTACGGCGCTCTCATGGAGCAAACAGCGAAAACGCAAGGCGACTTTGCTAACACCTCGGATGGTCTCGCTAACGCGCAGCGTATCCTTGGCGCTAACTTTGACAATATGCAAGCTACGGTTGGCGGGCCGTTACTAAACGCTTTCGCTAACCTTACGACCGGATTGCTTCCGGTTGTCGAAACAATGGGCCCGTTGTTGACGGGTGTCATTGAAGACTTGGCCCCTATCATCACAGATTTGGCGGGTCAAATCCCCGGGCTCTTGGAGAGCTTTTTGCCGATGTTGCCGGTTATCGGTGAGCTTGCCGGAATTTTCTTGGAGCTCGCGGCCGATTTGTTGCCGGTCTTTGTTGACTTGATTATGGCGCTAATGCCGGTCTTCACCGAGCTGGCCCCAATCATCGCCGAATTTATCGCCGACGCCATGGAAGTGCTAGTGCCAATTTTGGTGCAGCTCATCGACTCGCTTATCCCCATCGTCGAGGCTCTCTTGCCGGTGTTTATGGAATTGTTCGAGGCTTTGGCCCCCGTAGTGCTCGAGCTCATCGAGGCGATGCTACCAATCATCGATTTATTGCTTCCGCTCTTTATTGACTTTGTAGAATTTTTGACCCCGTTGCTTGTCTGGCTTGGCGAGCTTTTGGGTGAAATTCTTGTTGGGGCTGTAGAGTTTTTTGTCAAAGCTTTTGAAGATGCTCAAGTTTTCTTTGACGAGTTTGGCAAATTCTTCCAACTACTTTGGTACGGCATTCAAAAAATGTTTGTCTTTATCGTAAACGGCCTTATCAATAACTTTGAGAATTTCGTAAACTTTTTTATCGATGGCTTCAATAAGTTTGTCGAGGGCATAAACGTAGTGCGCGAGGCGCTTGACCTTGTGCCTCTAGAGTTGGCCGCCCGCGTATCCCTCGGTCGTCTTGAAGAGCCAACTATGCCCGCGCTCGCTAAGGGTGGTCTAGTGACCGGCCCTACGACGGCGCTCATTGGTGAGGCTGGCCCCGAGGTTGTTATCCCGCTCGACCGTTTCGAGAAAATGATGGGCGATAACGGTAACGGTGGCCGCGCCATCAATTACTATGCGGCACCAAATAAGAGTTTCGATGCTGAGCAAGAGCTACGGCTCGCAATGCAGAGAGTGAGAGTATTGGCGTGAGCGGTTTCACATTGACGGGCGCGAATGGCGACGTTATCACATTTGATTACTCTACCTTTGTGCTCGAGCCTAACCTTATCGGGCTCGGTGTGCCCTCGACCGACGTACGTATCGACCAGAGCTCACGAGCGGGCGGTATATGGCGCAACACCCGCCGGGCGGTACGTAACATCGATTTGCCGGTTACGGTGCTCGGTGCGTCTGCTACGGCCGTAGAGACTAACTTGCGCCGGCTGGCCAAATTGACTCAAGACACTCTCGGGCCGACAACGCTCACAGCTTTGCGCGATGACGGCAACCTCACAATGGAATTGCATTACACTGGCGGCGCTGAGCTGGCTTACGGTGGCGACAACGGCGGCCCAACCTTTGCCCGCGTCTTGCTTTCTTTCCAAGCGCCTAATCCTTATTGGATTAGCGCGGATACCGAGAGCTTTAGCGTTACGACGGGAAACACCGGCCGCGGTCTTTTGCCGCAGCTCACCAAGTTGCGGGTTTCGTCTTCCGAGGCAATCGGTGTTATCAATGTGAATAACACTAGCGATGTGCCGGTCTTCCCCGTTTTTGAGATTACTGGCCCGGTCACCGATTTGGCGATAACGCTCAACGGTGAAGGTTTCGGCTTCAACACCTCAATTGTCGAGGGTGACATTGTGCAAGTCGACCACGAAAATGCGACCGTTACGGGTACCGGCGGCGTCAACCGTTACGGCATCCTCAACGCATCTCCCAAGTTTTTCTCTTTCCCGCCCGGCACGTCAAGCGTCTTGGTTACCGGTACGGGCGCTAATCTGAATACCGAAATTCTTTGCGAATACAATTTGCGTTTTGAGGTTGTTCACGGATGAGGCTTGAAGACCTAGTTGTCGAGGTGCGCGATAATACGCTAACCCGGGTCGGTCAACTCTCGGGCGCTGACCTTGTCGGGGCTGAATTTGTTTTGCGGCACAATGAGGTCGGGTCTTGGCAAGTGCGCTTGCATTCGACCTCGGCTATGGCCGATTTTTTGCGTACGCCCGGGTATGGGCTGATTGTGCGCAACCAATCCGGCACAATCTTGTCGGGCCCAACTTTGGCGGCACGTCTCGAGCAAAATGAGGCCGACCCCGAGGGTAGTTGGGTTATCGAGGGCGCAGATGACTCGGTGATTTTGCAAGAGCGTCTCGCTTACCCCGACCCGGCCGAGGCAGATGTTACCGCGCAAACCGCGGCTTACGATGTACGTACAGACCCGGCCGAGACGGTGCTCAAAGAGTATCTTGACGAGAATTTGGTCAACGGCCCCGCCATTCGTAAAGTGAACAATCTTCAGATTGCTACGGATTTGGGTCGCGGCTCGAGCGTTGTCGGCTCGGCTCGCTTCACGACTATGCAAGAGCTCTTTTACGATTTGGCGCAAACCGGTGGTATCGGTTACCGCATCGAGCAAGTCGACAACAATCTCGAGTTCGATGTTTATGTGCCAACCGACCGTAGCGCTCTCGTACGTTTAGACATCGACAACGGCCGGCTCAATTCTGCCGAATATTCTTACTCTGCCCCGTTGTTGACTCGCGCGATTGTTGGCGGTGCCGGCGAACAAGTCGAGCGCCTTTTTTATGAGGGCACGCTTTCACAATCGACCGAGGCCGAGACTCTTTGGGGCCGGCGTATCGAGTCTTTCGTTGACGCTCGCACGACCCAAGAGAGCGCCGAATTTGTGCAAGAGGCTACCGCTGCCCTCATCGATGATGGCAAGACGCGCATTAGCTTGAAGGTTTCCCCAACCGACAATCTCACGATGCTTTTTGGTAAAGATTGGGGCCTCGGTGACACTATTACGGTTACGGTGCGCGACATCGTGGCGACGGCTGTCGTGTATACGGTTGCGCTGCTAATCCAAACCGACGGCGTGTATCTTGGTGCCGAGGTTGGTACACCTACCCCGCAAAATTATGAGGCCAAGCTTTCAAGCAAACAACGCGACCACGATAAGCGTCTCGCTGAGATTGAGCGCAATACAACGGGTTACGGTGTCGTAACAACGTTTAGCGACGTAAGTGGTGGTACCGACGGTACACAACCAACGTTTAGCGGCCCGGTCTTCACCGCAACATACACCCGTTTTGGTGACATGATTTATTTTGCTTACTCGGTTGACTTTACAAACATCGCAACATTTGGCACCGGCCAATACTTTATGACGCTGCCGTACAATTCGCGGCGACCGGTTACGTTTAGCGGCGGCTCTTTGACAGATGACTCGGGCGGTACCGTTTATTCGATTATCGGAAACGTGGCGGCCGGCTCTAATGTTATGACGCTGTCATATATCAAGTCGAATGGTGAAACCGAGCCATTTGAATACAATAAACCAATCACTCTAACGACGGCCGATAGTTTCGACATTACCGGCACTTACGAGCTCGAGGAATAGGAAAGGTCAGAAATGGCGCAATCGAGTTTCCCCTTTGAGGGAATAGACACGACCGAAACCCAATTTTCGCAATGGGCTCGGCACTTCAATAGCGGTGTAAACGATGAGCCGACGGGTACCGCGCTTGAGGTTTCCGCTGGCACCGGTTTGGCTGTCGATGTTGAGGCCGGTCAAGCAATGGTACGCGGGCACTATTACGTGAGCACCGCA
>Ga0213868_10002345_pt1 | contig 18225 bp, 11 predicted proteins | sample PICome_9_FD_160087 | JGI IMG/M metagenome (GOLD analysis project Ga0213868, IMG submission 160087) | Coastal seawater microbial communities near Pivers Island, North Carolina, United States - PICO127 | ecosystem: Environmental > Aquatic > Marine > Coastal | place: USA: North Carolina...
GATACGTTAGCTAAGGAAGAGCAGGCTCCTCCAAACTGTCCCTGTAGAATTAAAGTACAAGTTTGTGACTCGGATGATTCTTGGTGTCGTGATTCAGGTCCAACATTCGTTTTGAACACTGATTCCGGTAAAATGGTCGGATTGGATTGGGATTTTAATGCCTATGGTGGTCCAGAGGAAGGATGTTATTGGCCATGTGATAAAGATCGCTTGGTAGCTGGTCGAATGGTGGATATTGTCGCCAAGGAATATAATATCGATGTAGATCACGTAAAGGTGCCTGAAATCATTTTGGAGGGAGGGAGTTTCCATACCGATGGTGAAGGAACTATATTGACAACCGAAGAATGTCTGTTGAATCCAAATCGAAATCCACAGTTATCAAAAGATCAGATTGAGAAAATAGTATTGGAGAAGCTAGGAGCAGAAAAAATGATTTGGCTACCAAATGGTATTGCCTTTGATAATGATACGAATGGTCATGTCGATAATATTGCTACTTTTGTGAGACCTGGTGAAGTTGTCCTTAGTTGGACGAATGATCAGAGTGATGTCAACTGGGATCGTTTTAATGCTGCCCTGAATGTGCTCAATAAAGAAGTAGACGCAAAGGGTAGAAAGATTCGTGTACATTTGCTTCATGTTCCTGATCCAATGGTAAGTCTCCATTTTGAAGTTTTTTGTACGTTTTTTCGATTTGCTTAGGCTTGTATCTCATGTTTTCACATATGGTCTTGATTACAGTATTACGCTGAGACTGAAGTAAGTACCATTGAAAAAGACGAAGTCGATGCCCAGGCACAGGATCGTGTTAGCGGAGAAAGATTAGCTGGTTCTTATGTTAACTATTACTTAGCAAACGAAGCCGTAATTCTGTGTCAGTTTGGCGACTCGAAATTTGATATGCAGGCCACAGAGACCATGAAAACGATTTATCCTGATAAGGAAATAGTTGGTGTATATAGTCGTGAAGTCCTACTTGGTGGTGGTAATATTCATTGCATTACTCAGCAAGTTCCTAAACTTTAAAAAACATATTTACACGTTTCATAAAGATTGATTATGATGAAGCATCAGTTCACAGTTTTATGTATATTTATTCGTCGCTATCTTCAGAATCTTGGTCACTCTCATCTTCAGAAGCAGCTTCACCGCGCAATTCAGACATTGCACGTTTTTCTCTTTCTTCTTGCTTAAGTCTCTTCTTTTCTCGTTTTTCTTCTGCCTCAGCCTTTTTACGTCGTACATTACTTTCCTGCTCTTCACGGCGGCGCTTCTTGAGGAGAGCCTCTTGTTCAAATTTATCACGAACAGCTCTAACTTCTTCGGGTGTTTTCTTAACGTAAGCGTGATACATGACGTCTCCAGCAGCAAGTCCACGCTCCACCTTTGTTAATTTGACCCTTAATCTTGGTCCTAATTCTACAAGTTTAAGGGCAGATTTGTGTGCCTTCAAATTTCCCTTGCCTGCATACTTTTGAGGTAAAACGACATGAGATGTCTCGTCCTCAGCTTCGGAATCACTCATAGCTCCACTTGCAGCAGGAGCAGGGGCTCCAGATGCAGTAGTTCCTGTGATGTAATCTCCAATATCTTCCAGTTTAGATAAATTCGGGATCTTTGTTTGAATGATTCTTCGGACCTTTTTGTTTATACCGACAGGTGTGGCGCGAATCGCGTAGTGTCTTATTTCTACTTCCTCATCTTCTTCCGCCTGTCCATTGACGTTCGTTCCTTCTTCGTCCCTTTTGATAAAATTGAATAAAATTACTCGACGACAATCTCGAAGACGCACTGTAGCCACATTGAGAGCCGGAAACATATTTTGGAAAGTAATTCTCATGAGCTTGACATGGGGAGGCGCAGTCGCGTCTCCAAAATTATTTGTCACAACAATGGGAGCATGTGATGTCAAAGTGGATGAACTGATATCAAATGGACGGCGTTGAACTTTGCGCACATGTTTCGATAATGAAAATTGCTGGACTTTGAAGGAAAGAGTGGGTCCAGCAGGCGTCCTAGCAATTCGAAGGCCCAGTTTTTCTTTATTTTGAGACAAAGCCAAAATGTGCGTTAATCCGAGTGTTCCTGTCAATTCTTTCGAATAGTGAGCTAGAGCTTTGTTCAATTTACTGGACTTAGAGTCTTCTTGAAAATTCAGAGCTGTGTATGGCATCATCATGTATCTCATATCTTGAACAAGCTCAAGAACTTCAGACTCTACTTTGCCTCTTCTCACTACTAATGAACGAGGAACTTTGGTTTCTTCGTTAGTAGCTAATGCACTAGCAGCCGCTTCATTCTCTACTACGTGAGTACGAGTCTTCTTTCTCTTATTTCCTCTCCTTGGCATCTTTAGATTATGTCGAGTACGAAATAAAAAATACGAAAAAAAACGAAAAGATTTTTGGGATGAATGAATGGCCCCGCATAATTTTGAAACTACTATATGATTTTTGCCTCAAAATGCATACGGTAACCAGTAAACGACTGCAAACGCATTGTTATTTGGGTGTAACAGAACGATCAATCCTTGAATAGACAATCCGTTTTACCTTATTTAAATTCACCATCAAAACCAGTAAATCCTGTCAATTTGAAAATGCAATAAAACGGTTTATCTTGCAGTTGAGAACACCAATTCCAGGCACTTGTAAGTCTCCCGTCAATACAACTTCCGGCATCGTAAAAGTTATCAGCTCCGGAACCATCAAAAGCAAATTTAAAGAAGTCAAACAAAATATCTTTCTTTAACTGCTCGCATCCACCAAAACCCGCATTGACAAATTCTTTGATGCCATCGTCTTCGTCATAAATTCGTTCCAAATTCTCAAGACACGACACAATCGGTGATAGAATTCTTGGCACTTGTGTGTATTTATCTATAAAAGTCAAAGCATTCGGTACATTGTGATCACCAAGATGAATTACATTGCTTCCAATCCATTGCTTCACCTTTCCTTGGACACGAACAAGGATCTTCTGCATAGATTTGTATGTTTGAGGCGACTGTTGAACTCGCTGATACCCCTGCCCTGTATCCTGTAGCACATATGTCACTGATTCACTCAGTAAATCTTCTTCTGCCATTGCCCATAGGCGAAACATGTCATCAATAATATCTCTCCACAGCGTAAGGCTTTGTAGCGCAAAATGATACTGACGTTCATGGCTATGAGAAAGACGCGCACCATCTTTACCACTAACTATGCTCAACGAATATTTCTCATCTATATTGTTAGGAGAAAAAAAGTGCTGTAGATAACCAATAACCTTATCAATTGGTACCCTATTCGAGTTCAAGAACGAATCGTTGTCACTGTAAACGCAATTAGAAATATATTCGGTTAGTTGAAGAAACATAAATTTTGATTGACAACAGAAGTGAAACTTACCAAATAGAGTACAGACATAAATGAATATCCTCTGACGAAAGGTCTCTGGTACAGTAATGTTGCTTAATATGGGCAACGGCTCGTTCCTTGCGCCGGATTTCATTATTGATTTGAGCCCGTGTTTTCTTTTCAGCGAGAACTTCTCTTGTTGCTATTTCTATCAACTTGTCTTCTAAAACTGCAAGTCCACCCCTCTCTTCTAAAAACTTGTAAACTGTTTTGATTTTTCCATTGCAAGAAAATGCAAGGTGTGGTTGGATCGTAGGTGATACTGCATCTTGTAATAGGTATATTAATTTTCCATACTCTGTTCGCATTTTTTCGGGATTCATAATTTTGTGTCGCCTAGCAATCTCGAACATTTGCTGAAAAAAATTCTCAAAGTCGCTGTAATTATCTTTTTCCAGGAGCTGTTTTCCAGCTGAATAGTCGCATGCTGATACCATCCCTCTCAATACAGCAGTAATATGCTTGAGTTGAGAATGTGTCCTACGTGCCGAACTTTTGTGAGGCTTATCAACTTCTGTGGTATAGTCCATACACGCCATACATGCCTCTACCAATCGTAGCATCTTCCTTTCTCCCATACTAAGACGAAGGGGGATATACTTTGCTCGTTCTTTGACCGAATTATATGAGCTATCATCATACTTTCCCTTTCGTTGCATTTCAGTGTCACCGTTCGTCTCCTCTTCTTCGTCCACATTATCCCGTTTCTCGATTTCAATATTTTCTTCTTCTTCTATTTCATTGGCATTAATGAGTTCTTCAATTTGATTCTGATTGCAGCACTTCATTAATACGGCAGAATATGGACTCTTTTCAAGGATTTTTTCTAAAAGAGGTTTAAGGACTTCTTCCTCCTTTAGAAAACCAGCATTGATCGCTGCCTCATTTAACTTGATAGTTACACGAGTACCAGAATCACCTCTGACATCTGCGAAGGAATTGAAACCGTTCTCAACCGTCGGTTTGGAGCCTTCGTCCATGGGCCGAGATATAGAGAATTTCGAAAACGGGTTTTCATCTGAATCAACTTGTTTCTGGTCATCATTCTGAATGAAAGGAATACCAAACACATAGTAATCATCAAATTTACTCTAATCAATACAAGTATCAAGATTAGTGAATACATCAAACAAAATTTAACATGGCAAGGGAACATATTTGCATGGCTTACCTTTGTCCCAATTTCAATTTGATGGCCCAAAGCTACAAAGGCAGAGTAAAACCCACCAATATCTTCAGCCAAACATGGCACTTCAATCACATCGTCTGTGTCTTTAGATGATACGTCCTTATCATTTACATCCATCTCAGAAATATCCTGATGGGGCAAATCTGAATTATCTGAAGAAGAGTCAGAGGCTTGGGTATCTGTATCATCGTCAGCACTACTATCATCGTTACCACCAGCTTTTTCCAGCCTCCTAGCACAAATCCTTGCTCGAGAACTTAGTCTACTCCCAACACCTAATGAGTTAATCAAATCAGCTCTCGTCATTCCACTTCCGAGATCTGTTATTGTTAAAGTCTTATCATGCTCATTGGTAGCAATTCGTATGGCTAATCTGTGTCGAAAGGATTCCTTGTTTCTCCGACATGCTGGAGTGGCAAAGTAAAGATCATCAATGGCAATAAAGCAGTTACGAATCAATTTTTCAAAACCGCTTTCCAGACTTTCTTTTTGAATATGAACGTTTGGAGATGATACATCTTTCGCACCGATCACTTTAGAGGCAATAGCCGCTTGCAAAATTGATGCAAGTGGTTGTGTTATTGGATAACTTGCTTGAGCCACATGACTTTGTTTCTTGGACATATTGGATTCAGTGAAGACAAACGTGATGAAGAAAATCGAACCACGGAGTTGTTTCGAATATGCTGCTGTTTGTTTGTAGTAAGGAGGGATTCTTCATGAGAGATTTCTCGTTGTCGAATGAATCATTGGTGGCGCCTCACCGTCCATAGATCCATTCGCCACTCGAGTAATTAGTAATTGTGAAACAATCCCGCGCCAATGGATGAGGATATCGCCAATCGCCAAAACCAAATCTTCAAATCTTTTTTTTGACTCACTCTTACTTACTTAGTTCAATAAACCTAAGCTAGATATTAGAATGAAAAGCATTGGTGGTGTCAGTAAAGATTCAGTTAGCGTCAAGAAAAATAATAAAGATATCAACATGACGAACGAGTTGTGGGAAGGCAAGATTGGCAAAGAAATAACGTTTAGTGAAGCAATTTCATGTAACAACTTCGAAAAGAGGAATGTTAATACAACAACTCCTAGTCGCATGAACAAAAAAAGACCCGGTTCTGTAATGTCATCCATTAAAAAGAAAGGTGGAAAACTTATGAAAACGTTAACCCCTCCTCGTCATCTGAATGTAGGATTGAAGACTCCTGTTCGCAACAAAGCACCAGGTGATGTAAAACTAACACTCTCGTCTCGTTTCGAAGGAAACTATGATCTTAGGAGCTCAGAAATTGATCCAAGTCCATTTCAAATAGAAATTCCAACTCATAAGAGTATATTGGAAAGTTGCAAATTATGTGCGCTCATGGATAATTACACAGAACTTGGAGGGGTTGATTTCGATTTCAAAATGCTCATGCCCTATATGCAAGCGGATTTAACATCTGTCATTTTTGAAAATAGTACCGATACGCAATTTAATGCGAATAACAGAAACTCCCACCCCGTTTCTATAGCTCTTCAAGAAGCTGTTCAGGATATTGTTGTTCAGGCATTTTTCCGTGAATATTTTGCAGAGTCTAACTCGGATAACGGCATTGGCCGAGTAGAGGTGTGCGTTTTAAGTTCCGATCAGAATAATAAAATATACGTTGTATACCGTTCAAGTACGTACCTGCAAGACAAACCTATCCAAGGAATCCAGAAGAAGTTGTGTGATTTGCAAACTTCGAAAAGAGAAGACAAAGAGAACGGCAGCAACAATGACATGATACTTTCAAAAGGAATTTCAGATGATGCATTAAATGATGACATTAATATCTCATTTCTTGGAGCATTCAATCTATTGAAGGAGCCCGTCTTCAATCTACTTGAACGTCTGACTGTATTGAACCCTTTCAGTGACGTCACATTCCTTGGCCACAGCTTTGGAGGAGGTCTTGCAACGGTGGCAGCCTGCAAGTATGCGAAGTTGAATCAAGGAACAAGAGTCTATTCTCATGTCTTTGGAAGCCCAAAGGTTGGTGGAAGGATGTTCAGAAATGAGGTTCATTCACTCTCCAATTTGAACGTTTTGAGGATGGAACGTCACACTGACCCATTTACGTCGATGCCCGAAGATAACTCAAAGTGGATACATGTTGGACATTGTTTAAGTTCTGGACCAAGTGTGTTCAGCTCACTAATCACTTCTGACGAAACGAGACCTATCGAATTTCAACTTTATCGTTTTGATAAACATAGAGTTTCATCAAAGTTTTCCAAGAGTTGGAATAATTTTTCTAATTTGACCAAATTAAAGATCGGAAATGAGATCAAATCTTATCAGAAAGATATTGAGAAGGTGACTAATTTGAATCTAAAATGGGTTGATACATTCGTGGGTGAATCACCTGTAGAAGACCAAAATGCAGTATCCTTTGAAGGAGTATTTGCTTAGAAATCACAGAATGAACTGCAAATATCATGAGTATGCTAGATATCAGGATAACTTGACTTCTAATATTTGAAATAATTTTTTTTATCAACGTAATGATTTACATTATTCGGATGATGCATGAACAAGTCTGTGCAGAGCACCGTAATCAGCTCCTAATCCATCTTGATGATTCTTCGCTCTTTTTGTATTCTCGATGTTATCATAAAATACAACAGTTCCATTTTCAACACTCTCAACAATAGCGGAACCATGGATCTTGAGGAAATCCTTCAACTCTTCTTCAGAGTTTAAATCCAACATGATCAACACGTTTGTGGCCAGAGTATTTTTAAAAGTGAATGACATAGTAGCGATTATTGATCGACGTAATGCATCTTGGATTTGTTTAGAATTGACTGCCTTCATAGGAATAGATTTGAAAGAGTCCCACATGACCTTAAATTGACATGTATCAAGTAAGTCTGCGCATTCAGAAATAGTTGAAAAGATTTCATCGCCCTTGGCACTCTCAGGAATGAGACAATTCAGCGCCCCAAACTCAACAAAACCACCGTAAACTATCGAAAGTAGCAATGCAAGGGCATACATTTCCGACTTGGACTGTCTTGGATTAAACTGATATAGTTTTACAAGAGTCCGGTTTGCTTTAAAGTCATAAGCTTGAATTCCATCTCCCTGAGCTACAAGATGCGCCTCTAACGCAGGAATGATATCAGCATCAAAACCTTTGTTTTGAATCAAAGTCTTAATATCAGTGCTCGACATGGTGGAATGTAAAGTGCAGTGTGTTGCAGCTACTTAGGTTAGTACTACGAGCTACGAGCTACGAGGATGAAGCGGACAAACACGCCGTCACCACTCGTTGATTTGGCACATAACCTATTGATATTTCTTAGAGATTACTCATCACTCATCAGTCTTTGATCACAAAAGCATTTACGCACAAACTCTATCTTTTCTAAACCAAACTCAACTGTCGAGATTTACATAATGGACGGCCTTGTGCAATTTGTTCGTAATGCGTTATGCTGTGTAAAAGATCTCAAACTATTGCATAGCTCACCTCTTTATGATGCGTCTTTTGTCCACCTATTTTACAAGATGCCAGAGCCCTATTTGAGCAAGACTACTCCGTTGGAAGTTCTCATTGCGATTACTCAACTCTATGCTGCTATTGGTTTAAGTGTATTGGGTGTAAAGCTTATATTTCTTCAGGGGCTGAAGAAGATGATTCGTTTGAATAGAGTCGCTGATCTCCTCAATGAAAAGAGCTCTAAATTGAACAAGTTGGCGGTGAAGATTGTGAACTCAAGTCTTCAAGAAGAGTCCGACAATGCACTACGCAGTACATTTGTAGGATTCTTGGTTTTTGGGACCGGTTTGACTTTTTTCTGGTTGTTTGGTAACTCTTTACATGTTACTGAATGGGGTCTTATCGGTGGTGTGCCTGGACTTGTTCATGCTATTACGGTCGCAGAGGTATTGATGATTCCATTACTTTGGTACATGGTAAAAGATGGATTTGCAGGAATCAAGAAATCAAATAAAATCCGATCTTTGGTACAGAGTGTAAAAGGCAAGAAACAGAAGGATATGAACGACAACTGGATTACTCTGGACACGTACACAATGTTCCTTGCCAAGGATGGCTTCGCTCCTTTCTGGATAGAACCACCCTCTTCACGTGCCGACATTCATGCGGAAGAAAAAATGTTCATCAAAGAAGTTGAAATCATTGCGAAAAATGTTACTGTTGTACCAACGGCGACTGTTTTGTCAGATGAAAAAGAAGATGAACTCGAGAGTGAAGCGATATCTTCTAAGCTCTATGGATATCGTGAGCTTTTGGTTTTTGTTATCAACCTGGTTGCATTCTATGGATATTTGATGGGAATCTTAGCATTTCACTTTGATAAAGAAGATGAACAGCATCATGTTGTGCGAAGCATGATGTTCCATCAATCCAATGAGTATGCTGACTGGGCTGGCAACCTTGCTGGTGATCTTGCTTGGACTATTGAACCTCTCGTCATCATGGCGTCTCCATTCATCATTTCTAGATTGTCCAAAGTGAATAAGAAGAAAGTAAAGATTGAGTAATTAAGGGCTAATTTATCACTGCATTCTGATTTTTAAAGTTATTCTTCATTAGCTTCTCGTAGAATGGTAGATATAGGCCCTAAGGTGCCTTCTTGTGAATCAAGTGATTGAATTAGGTTAGATATTGCGTTCGCTTTCATAACAGCAGGGTCATTCAAAGGAAGATTACGAAGCTGCGCATCTTCGTTTGAATAAGTTCGATCTGCTGCAGCTATCTCCAATTCTTCATCCATTTTCATCTGTCGAGGAAAGAATAATACATAAGCCTTGTGTTGGCAAAAGTTCAAAAAGTATAGCTTAATGCAGCAACTCACCATTAAATCTTTGATTGTCATATTACTAGTCTCATTGAAGGGACTACTATCATAATCTTCCTCGATACTTTGGTCGCTATCGGTATCCATATCCAAATCCTTTTCCGAAAAGAAAGATAGTAATTCTTTATCCTTCAACTCATCAGCTGATAAGTCATCAAGATTTAGTTGTTCATTGGCTTTCAGCTTTAGTGCCTTTCTCAAAATAAATAGATAGGCTGAACTGTTGATGTCCATCGATCCTTCATTGGACTTGTCTTTCTTTGTGTATATACCCCCAACGTCACTTTCTTTACCAATAAAATTATCAAATGTTTCGAACAAATTATTCATTTTCATCATCTTTTCGTCATCTGTAAGAGTATTTTTCTGAACGATTTTATCACTATCCTCAAGTCTTCTAGTAGATGTAACATCTGAAGTAGTTATATCACTCATTTTAGCTTCAAGTTCATCAATTGAATGGAAATCGATCCAATCGTCTGAATCGACATCGCTTGCTTTTGGCATTGGAAATCTCTGATATAAGTCACATGAACTACTTTGTTCTTGTTTAACACTCCGATTAAAAACATCGGAGATAAGCTGATGGCAAGATTTTCCTGGCTTGGTCAGCGGATAAAGACCGCCATTCATTATTTCAGGATCCCAAACTGGGCATTTGACAAGACATGCAATATCATCTTCATTTGCAGTGTTATTAGGTCCTTGATTCCAGGCAGAAAAAATCCAGTCGGGATTTCCTCCTGCTTCTTGAACTAATCTAGGGTAGAATTTTCCCAGACGTTCTTCTAAGTCATGAGACTTAATTTGAGTAGACGATGTATTCGACTCCACTTGCGCATTAGGTTCCACCATGGTCCACTCATAACCAAGGGATAATCGCATACCCGCTTCCAAGGCATGTCTAAAATGAGAAAACCCTTCTCCTCCATTTGAAAACTTCCGTTTCATGCGTTTCATCTCTATTGATTTGTAATTCAGCGGTATTTTTAAAGGTGGTGGATACTGACCAGCTCCTGTAAGCAGCATGGCATACAGAGTTTTTGGGATCGATATGGTTGTTACAACTAGATTTTCGAACGGGATATTGGCATAATCTGAACTTGATGAAGACGATGATTTTTTACTTCCAGAGTCTCTACAATATCGACAAAATGATGCAATTGCTATTGGCAGTATTAACCCTGGACTATCTTGAACCATCAGAGCCAATCTCAATGGCAATACTATTGATGCTCTATGTACATATTCTTTTAGAATTTTTCGTTGATCTATCATGTTTGTAATATTGTCCAAAACTTGTCGAAAGGGACCTAATCTGGATTCTATAGCTCCATCGAGTCTTGCATCAGTATACATACAATCGCTACTGTTTTTATATGCAAAACTACATTCAGTAGCAAGGAATCGCAGTGCTGTTTGACGATTCAATGTATATGTCGATGTCATAGTTGATGTTCTTTCCATTTCTGTCCAACTTGGTGGAATAAGTACCAAATGTCCATTGACGACATACACCCGCTTGTTCATGCCCTTAACTCCAACTTCGTCATCGACCCAAGATGGTAAAGCATTAGCCCCCTCTATCAATAAGATATGACCGTCATCTATATCCCAACACTCGATTGCAGTTTTAATACCATGATGTTTATAAAGGTCACGGGAAAGAGAATACATCATGGCCAGTGCATAATATTCATCCATAATGTTGGATCCATAACGAACCAAAGCTCTTAAATGAGGAATACTATTCTTTGGGTCATTGACATCGGAATGATCATGGATGTCTTTACAATGTATACCAAAACTTAATCCCTCTCCACCAGTGAACCAACAATGTTGATATCGTTTATTGTACAGAGGAATCATTTTATCATGAAGGATAGAATGCAGAGATGAAAGTTTTTGGAGGAGTATTTTAATATTTTCCTGGAAATTCTGAGGTGCATCATCTTCATGAGGATCAATCAAGTATAATGATATAAATAGAGAATTATGGTTCATGGCATGATTGATATTGGGATAGCCGTTCGTGATATCGATGGGATTGATTCCGTCTGAGGAAGGAGTTTCCGATGAGTACAAATCTTGCATTTCATGTAGCTGCTTCATATGATGAAGAGCTTCCATTAAAAGAGACCCACTTTCCATCTTTGAAAAACTTATTTCAGTGACGAAGTCTTGCTTCTGATGGTTATGATTTTTTAAAAAGATGCAAGTTGTTTTCAAACAGCAGTAGTCAGTAGTCCGTCTACTCGCGACTCCCTCGCGACACTCGCGGTGTGAAAAATGAGAAATTACTTTATTCTAAAATACTGAAGTGACCCGATATTTAAGTTATGTATATACTTTTAAACTAAGTAATCTGAACGACACACAAAATGACTGACTCACTACTTAACTCGGATGAAAGATGAAAGAGAAATGTAAAACGATAACGAATAACATATTTCTAAAGTATCTATAAGCAAAAAAAGGGAAGTTGAATACGTCATAATGAAACGTTTCCTGCTTCTGTCTTTGATATTATTTGTAGTCTCTTTCTGCAATGGCTTCATTGTAGAAAATTCTGCAGTTACCACCTCGAACAAGTATTCTTCGCCACTACTTAAGATGGGTTTACTCGATGATATTTCAACCATTTTACGTCCTAGTAAAGACTCGGGCATCAGTAGAAACATATTTGTACGCAATCAGTACCCAAAGGTGGAACTTCCAGAAGACTTTATCCTACCCGATCCAAAACCTCTTACCATTACTAATACATCCGATGTACCATCATTACTTCAATCGTCCGCAGCGTTGGCGATTAGACTTGCGACATCAGCATTTGTCCTGGGCTGGAAAATTGATACAATATTCGCAGATCCTAAAGATGAATCTAAGTACTCTCTTCAGATTGGTCCATTTTGTATTTCAGACTCTAGTTCTGTTTTGATGGATGCACCTCGACCTGACAAAACGTTGGTCCTTTATGAATACGATTCTTCACCATATTGTAAAAGAGTTCGAGAGATGATCAATTTGCTTGACTTAACTGTTGAATACAGACCATGCCCAGGGGCAAGGAATGGAAAATTTTCAAAACAACTTTATGAAAAGACAGGACGACAGACAGTTCCTTACCTCGAAGACCCTAATACAGGCGTTGGAATGTTTGAATCGGATGATATTATTGAATATTTGCTGGATGCATACGGACCTCAGGATAAAGGTTCTTTTGACAGAAAAGCATTGTGGCCAATAACCTTCAAAGAGTTTTCTATTTGGACTAGTTCGTTTGCAGCATTGTTTCGAGGAATGCCAGGATCGAAACGCCAAACCAATGCCAGACCTGACAATGAAGACATGATGCCATTAGAACTTTGGGGATATGAGTGTTCACCATTCGTTAAGCCAGTTCGCGAAAAGCTTGGTGAGTTAGTCCTTCCCCATCGCATTGTCAGTTGCAGTAGAGGATCGTCGAATAGAATCAAATTGATGGCAAGGACGGGTAAGAAATTTCAAGTTCCCTTCTTGGTGGATCCTAACACAGGAATCGAAATGTTTGAATCAAGTGAAATAATTAAATATCTCGATGCTGTTTATACCATTAAAGAAAAGTAGGTAGTCAGCTCTAGAGAGCTCTAGTTAGAAAGAGAGAGAAAGAATGAAGATGGGAACTCTAGCTAGACTCGCGCCGAAAAATTCATTCTTCGAAGATAAATGAGGGGTCAATTTCACAGGAAGTAGCAAAAATTAATCTTGTAAAAAGCACGTAAACCACACAACCATCGTAGATACATCGTACAGCACCAAACGAAGTCTCTTTGTTCAAAAGTCAAATTATGAATTCTTATACAGAACAAAATCGTCATGGGGACACTATTTTTGATCAGGTTTTAGTCACTCCTAATCAATCAAACCAAAAGAGACGTTTGCGAGAGTGGGAAAATAATGCCGTGTCGTCCTCTAACTCGTTCATCACGCCATCAATGACTCCTGACACTAGCAGCACTTTAGATCTCACAAATGCCCACGTATTAAGTTTTGTTACACATGCTTCGGATAGTGAAATGGACGACATGGACGAGGACTGCAGCTTTGATAATCCAATATTTATCAACTATCCACAGGAAACGAAACGCATCCGAACCGACATTGAGACCGTATTCTCCTCTGAATCATCATATGCATCAAAACATCACCCTTCAGAAAACCAAAAAAGTACGAGCGAATCTACTGAGTGGTGGAGGGAAAAATCAAGGATGGGGGGAGAAAAGTATGCACATGGTCCCATCAACTTATCATCCCATGGTACTCGCTACGTTCGTAACACCAACGTAACAAATGACAACGAATGCCACATCTGTCGAACACGAACAGTACACTCAATGCATACTTCCTTAACTTCCAACCGTCAATCTAAACTCTTTTCATCTACCATAAGCCCAAAGAGGACGAAACAAAAAAACTCTCTGTTGACGTACTTTAATCCAACCAAGAGTGCCCTTTCGAAAACGTTTTCCAATACTGAGATGAGTCAAGGGAATACTAGATTATGCTCATCACTGCCACAATCTCCTCCGACCTGTTCGTACTGTGACAGAACATCATGCGCCAATTGTTGTAAGACCTGTGAGCAGTGCCAAGCAAACTTTTGTACGTTCTGTTACACCGTAAATTACGAATCAAACGTCGAAAAGATTATGTGTTTCAACTGTTATGAATCAGTAACAAGGTCTTCTACTAATGAAATGGATCTAAGCTAAACAATTGTGATGTAAATTTACATGATGGCACTTATTTTTCAATTATCTTACTCTACAGCAATGTCACTTGCACTTACTCTTTGCAATAGAATATGCAGTGGCACCAGCGATTGCTACAGCAGAGCCAATCATTCCAAGTGGAGTGACAGGGGTGCGGAACACCACCACAGATGCCAAGATAATTACTACTCTCTTCACAGTATTGGTAACGGCATGAGTAACTGGTGCAACTTCGGAAAGAGCTAAGAATGCAACCTCGTTGTAGAGATAGTACAAGAAGCCAGATACGGACAAGAGTTTCAGAAGTTGAGCCTTCGTATAACCCGCTGCCAATGCTGCAGTCCATGCAGCCGAAACCTTCGATGGTCCCTCAAGCATGAGCGAAGGGGGGAGAACAAACAAGAAACCAAGAATAGTGAGAACTGCAAACATGTTTTCAGGTGTCAGATTTTCACCGAGAGGTTTTCCATCCAAAACCTTTTTCGAGAGAATGGCCTTTGAGGCTGATGTTACTGCACTTATCGTACCTGCGAAGAAACTTAGCCACGTGAAAGACAATTCTTTCATCGAGGCGAGACCAACTCCACCAAGAATGGGGATCAAGCTTAAGTAAACAGGCAAAGGAAGAAACTCTTTAAAACCAACGGCCAAAATAAGTGCTGACCAAACTGGTTCGGTAGCTTTGAGAATATGAGTGAACGAGATTGCACCTGCACCGAAAGAGATAACTCCTGCAACATGTGTGGCTGCAAGGAAGAATGCCTGCGAAGACAGCTTCTTGATATCTGCCAATGACAGTTTGGGAGTCTTCCTCAAGCCGGTCGACCATAACAAAGCTACATATGGAAAACCGAAAAAGAGTTCGATAGTGGCTGCAGTCCAAGGGATAGGTAAAGCATTGAGAACACGCTTGTTGCCGATATTGTATCCAATATTGAGAACATACCAAAGAAAGAAGAGAACTGCCAATCTCAACTTTCTCTTCAAATTGTCTCCTTCAATCTGTTCTGGATCTGCCATACAAAATTCAGCCGATTCAGGGTCGTAGGGATCACAGCTTCCATCATACACGATATTCTTGGCGTCTTTCAACGACATATCGAACTGAAATGTTGGTGCATTCTTTGCGTAAACAAAAGGACTGGTCCCAAATGAAGGCGGCGACACAGGTTGTCGTAAGATTCTAGTGCTACCCACATACTTTGTGGGTGCAAAAGCAAATGTAGAACCGACTAAAGAAGCTAGGATTAGTTTCATTTCTCAATGAGAAGAAGTACACCTTGACATTAAATGCGTCAAAATATGCGGTCTGTCATTATTGTTGATTGTGTTAAAAATTGAAACGTTCAGATTTTTTACGACTTTTTGTCTCATTTTTTTGAATCTTCGTGCGTATGACGACTGTCGTTTCTCTGCTACGTTATGCGGGCCACTTTGTAGATATATCCTTTTTAAACATAGAAATACTATAGTAATTCTTCTGGCGCAATTCAAATCATGATAAATCATTTACGTCTACTGTTAATATTTGTTTTCATTTTTATTAGCAAGTCATCAGCGTTGAAATTTGTTGGTGCAAATTGGAAGTGTATGATTGAATCTTTAAATGAAGTCGATAAGCAATGCCAAGATCTGAATGATATGTGGTCAACATTAAATGACGACGAGAAAGACCAGATTGAACTCTGTATCAATCCGCCTTATGTTTATATTGATAGAGTGCGCAGGTTGTTGAACGACGAAATAAAGGTTGGAAGCCAAAATGCTTTAGATGCAGTAGGTCCGGATCGAAAGAATACAGGTGCAACAACTATGTCTATGCTTCGATCTGTTGGTTGTGACTGGGTTCTACTTGGTCACTCCGATAGAAGGAATAATTTAGGCGAAACAAACAAGCTGATAGCAAGTAAAGTACGAGCAGCGCTAGATGAAGGCCTGCGAGTTACTCTCACGATAGGGGAATTAAAATGGCAGCGAAACATGGGTCTTGCATTAAGGACCCTGCGAAAACAATTAGGTATTGTTGCTGAGAAGGTTCCTCAAGATGCATGGGACCGGGTCGTTGTTGCGTATGAACCTGTTTGGGCTATTGGTCATGGATCAACCCCTTGTTCTCCACAGGAAGCCCAACGAATAAATGCATCTTTACGAAAATTTATTAGTGACAAATTTGGTCCAGAAGCAGCAAAAGCATGCAGGTTCACCTACACAGGCTCTGTGAATGAAGTGAATGCTTCACAATACTCTGGACTACCAGACGTTGATGGCTTTGTGGTCGGCCGTGCTGGGTTAGACGCTAACAAATTGAAAACAATAATCTCAACGCTGTTGTCGAACGATGGCAGACGGGACTGACTAAGATCCATTTGTAAGCATCGAATTTTAAGAGTTTGAATCACTTGCCAATATATTTTGCAACTGCATTTGCGGCAAGTTTGCCACTCTCTAGTGCACCGTTTAGGGAAGCAGTATTCGTGTAGTCACCTGCGACAAATAATCCCCCCGGAAGTGAAATATCTCGATACATGTTACATGATCTGCCGCCGTAAACGTTAGCAGGCATCGGTCCATCTAGTTGAGCAGGTTGCGCGTGATGTATGCGATACGTCCTAAGAAGCTCCCATTTTGATTCGATGTCATCTTTGTACTCTGGGAAATATTCTCCTAGACATTGACGAATCGTTTGATCTATTTTCTCCTCATTTCCTTCATACCTCATCACCATTGCATCATCAATAGCAACACTACAGAGATGAAATCCATTCGGTGCATACGTAGGATTGACAACACTTGGAAAGCAGACATTATTGATACTTCCACTTCTTTCCGAAGGACTTTCACCATTAAGGATTAAGATGGCTTCATTGATTGGTGGATCTCCAGAAAACTTATAATACAAACACCCCACAGATCTTTCTGGTTGATCTTCCATTGTAGAGATTGCCTCCAATTCAGGTAATGATGATAAAATTTGCTTAGCCACATACCCCTCTGTTGCACATACTACCGATTTCGCTTCGATTTCTTCTCCATCTGATAGTATAACTTTAAATAGCCCATCCTCCTTCTTTTGAAGCCTCTTAACACGACAGTCAAGTTGAACTTCAACACCTTTCTTTTTTGCCTCATCGCAAAGTTGATTCGCGACATTTTGCATTCCACCCGTCGGCAGTGTAGCAGACCCTTGGGAAAACATTTTAAAGACAAAATGAAACATTCTTGACGACTGTTCCTTTAATGGGCAAAAGAAGATACCTTCAAAAAACGGTTGGAAGAATTCACGGATCATCTTGTCTGAAAATTTATAGTTCTCTTTGAGACATGTGTATACGTCCGTTTCTGTTTCTTCGAATAATTCCGAAATCGATTTCGATTTGACATGGAATAACAAAGGAATCAGCCTTGCTTTATCCAACATTTCCCCCACTGGACTTGCAATCGCGTCAAATAAACGTATTGGTTGTCGAATGGGATCCGCTACTCGAGCCAACCCGTTCCTCGTCTTGATCAGAGCCCCAGGTTGAAATGCGGCAAGCTTCAAACCCTCATACTGAAATACGGCCTTCGATTCTGGGTATTCATCGATGAAAACTGCAAATCCACGATTTAAAGTGAACCCATCTACAATATCAGAAGATAATCTGCCGCCAATTGTTGATTTTGCCTCAAGTAGTATGGATTTGCAATTCAGAGGAATGCTATTGGCGCAACTAAGTCCTGATGCACCAGCCCCAATGATGATTACATCATAGGAACACTTTGAATTCGCATAGCACGAGACATTTGACCATAAGGTGACTAGCAATGTAATTGAGAATACGAAGTACATCATGTTTCTTGTGAATGGGGGACGAATGTAACTTGCATTTTGGCATTTGGCTCCTTCTCTCATCTCTCGTCTCTCGTCTCTCGTCTCCTTGTTTATTTCGTCTGTTTGCGAATAGAAAGAGCAAGTTAGTCCTCGTTGTGAAAAACAACAAACGGTTTTCTGTTCCCCTCGCGTGTTCCTTGTTACCTTGTTCCA
>Ga0213868_10002347_pt1 | contig 18224 bp, 12 predicted proteins | sample PICome_9_FD_160087 | JGI IMG/M metagenome (GOLD analysis project Ga0213868, IMG submission 160087) | Coastal seawater microbial communities near Pivers Island, North Carolina, United States - PICO127 | ecosystem: Environmental > Aquatic > Marine > Coastal | place: USA: North Carolina...
CGCCGCAGCGAAGGCTGCCGCCGAGGCCAAGAAGAAGGCTGAAGAAGAAGCCGCTGCCAAGGCCGCCGCCGAGGCCAAGAAGAAGGCTGAAGAAGAAGCTGCTGCTGCTGCCAAGGCCGCCGCCGAGGCCAAGAAGAAGGCTGAAGAAGAGGCTGCTGCTGCCAAGGCCGCTGCCGAGGCCAAGAAGAAGGCTGAAGAAGAGGCTGCCGCCAAGGCCGCCGCCGAGGCCAAGAAGAAGGCTGCGAAAGTCGCCGAGCTTTCGCAACGTTCTCTTTTAGCCGCTAGACTTAATCGCGAGTAAGTTTTTCTAACAATTATGGTGCAGTCATCAATAAGCTTATATTAACAATCTATATGCATATTTATTTCCAATTCACAGAAAATCATATAGAGACGCCATTATGGCTAAAATCAGAGCTCGTCAACAGCCAAAGTCGCCGGAAGAGGCAAAGGCTCTGAAAGAGTAAGTCAGCTTTGATAATCTTTCATTCTTTACTTTTTGAACATAGTGAAATGCTCACTTGAACTATTCTAATTTAATAGGAAATATGGTGCAATTGAGGATTTGGGTGAGAGAGCATTCCAGATTCTAGTTGATTTAGGAATGGTTGATATCACTCCTGAAGTTTAGGAAATGACACGAGACAATCAAAAGAGAAAATGACGAATACATCAGTTTCAATAATAAGCGATAATTACTAAGTAGGTTTAATTTTCTCTCACAAAATCTTTTTTTGTACATCATTACATATACATCAACATCACCGGTGCACTAGGTACAGAATGAAATATCTAACCGCTTTATTGAACTTCTTACTAAGCATCTCACTAGTATGTTCGTTTAATATTAAGATTGCTAATAAAAGTGAAAATCCTTCGAGGTTGAACATGGTGAAAACTAATGGATCGGCGGCCAAACCTTTTGAAAAGAAACGAGTTGCTGTTTTCGGTGCAGGAGGTTACCTAGGTGGAACAGTGTTTGGTTTTTTACAACGCGCATCATCCATTTATGGAACAGGTCTTGGTGGATCGGCATCTCCTCGTGCCATTTGTGCAACAGCTGTTGGATCTGGATCTCTGAATAAAATAATAAATCAAACGTTCAAGCTCGCCTTTGCTGGTGAAGATCTGATTCGTCTAACTAATATGCAGGACATAGATCATATTAAAGATCGCTTGAAAGGTTTCAATGCAGCTGTTTTGGGGACCATCTACACTTGTGAGACCAGGCCCATAACGTTAAATACATACAATCTGACACCGAATCAAAAGACAATAGAGTTTTACATGGACGATAGATATGGGGTAGATGACGAACAAAAAGGAAATATGGATTTTCATGTAAACATGTTTCATAATACAGTCAAAGCTTGCAAAGCAGCCGGTTTGCAGCATATTGTGGTAATTGAAAGTCCAAATACACCAAGCGCAAAACCTTTCGCCGAGATATTAGACAAGAATGATATTGCCTTTACTTATATTCGTGCTAGTGGGACCCTAATGAATACCAAGGGCTATACATTTGAGGAAGGTATTCAAGGAGATATAAGTCTCGATGGTTTTACTTTTGCTGATAACTACTCGAAAAGAATGGGATATAATAACGGAGACTGGAGTGATAACTTTGTGAATGATATCATGGAAACAAATGCGGGTGATATCGCAAGAGAAGATCTTGCTGCAGTTGCTGTTCAAGGGCTCATGTCTTTAGATTGGTCAAAGAGCAGATGTTTGAATGTTAGGTGTAATGGAAAACTAAAGTTTGAAGATGACGAAAATGACAAGAACGCTGCGTATGTCCCCAAAAAGATTCTCAAGTCGGATCGCGATTGGTGTATCAATTCTAGTTTAATTGAAAAATTGATGATTGATATAGATTGAAAACATTACTTAGATGCCAATCTCATGGCATCATCTACTCGTTCTACGAGTACTCGTAGGTTACAAATTGCGGATTGTAGTGATTCGACATTTTGAAAGTTCAATAATAAGATAATTGCAGTTGACAATTGGAACTTGGTACCTTGTGTACATCTTGTAATGTCTTCTTTATTTGTGAATTGTGTACACTACATGTAACTGACTCATCATAGAAAGTACAGTCCTCTGCGTTATTGCATAATAAGTTTGCGATTAGAAAGAAAAAGTTAAACATTTATAAGAAAGCAATGAGTTTAAAGCTTTGGATGGCACTGTTCCTGCAGTGGACAGTCCTAAGAATAGTCGATGGAGCTCGTCTAGAATATCCTACTGTCATTCGTGATAATATTAGCTTTTCACTATCAAACTGCATTGATACAAATAAATGTGACTTTTTAGATTTAAGGGGAGGCGAAACAAATGATCAAGACGAAGATACCATGCTCGATGCCTATGTCGAAGGGTTACTCAATGGTGACATCGGGACGGATGAAACACCAAAACGACGTTCAAAGAAGCGCATACGAAAAAAGAAAACTGAAAGGTTAGAAAGCACTCCAGATCTCATCAAAAACAATTCAGTGCAATCTTTAGAGCAAACAAAGTCAAGTGATGAACGCAAAAATAAAGAAAGTTATAGCGACGATCACGATGATGTCTCCAATACAAGACACAATCAAACGGATTCGAAGGAATCAATAGATACTTCTGAGCAAAATGATGAACCTGTGGACGTTCAACTTCAAACAATTTTACCACCGAATCAATTGCAACGGTATTTGCTATCGTATGGATTCATTGGGAGAGCTTTAGCTGCTTTTTCCGTGGTAGTCTCTGAATTCATTCACAATTACCTGCCTGATATTGACCGTTTCGTTGTAATGATTTTACCCAGTTCTTCATCAGCATCAAGAGAAAGATTAAGAGAGAGACGAAAGGGAGGGGTACATTCACAATATGCAGTATTTACGTCAGGAAGTGGCATAGGCGGGAAAAAGGCATCCAAAAATGAAAAAAAACTTCTTGATCAAGTCGCTCTGGACAAGTTGAAACATGTCAAAGGAGGTACAAAGACAGGAAAGTATGCGCATTTATCTCTTGCATTTATGAAAAAGTATAATTTAGGTGAAAAGTTTGCCAATGAAGCTAAGATATTTGAAACCATCATTGCTCCGCTTGAGAGAGAGTCGAAAGATGATGCAGTGGAAAATGATGAAATGTTATCAGAGGACGAAGATGATGATTGGGTAATCAAAGCATTTCGGGACGATGTATCATCGTCTAGAATGGATTTTGATGATATTAATATCTACTCTTTGACGACACCAAAAGCTCGGAAAACCATCAAAGTCAAAGCTGGTGACCGCGAAAGCATGATGGGTCGCTTACGAACAACAGGAGTTGCCGGTGTAAGCTCCAAGCTTATGGGAGCATATCCAGGAGATGCGTATGCAATTGAAGATTCCGCCAGTAAATATGGAGTCGTTGAACTGGCTGAACGTTACGGTTATGGTGAGTGGAGTGATAGCGATGATAACGATACGAATCGTAAGAAGCAAAGAAAGAAAACAAATGATGACTCGCTATCATCCTTTTTTCGTACGCCGAAAAGAGAATCACGACGTGGCTTCAAAAAAGCAGATAATTTTTCAGTTTCATTCGAAGTAGGTTTATCAGCATCCACGTCCAAACGGAAGCCAAACGTAAACTTCAAACCAACAAGAAGTCGGCTTCATAGTGAAATGACAGGTAGTTCGCGCCGGAAATCCAGCAGCGTGAATTTGGATGATGAGATAGGCAGAAGTTCACGAAGCAATCGGATAGAAAACGTTTCGAAAAGAAATAAATCTTCTACATTGAGTGATCTAAGAAGCAGCTTCATCCGAGATGATTCATCGGTGCGAGCACCGATGGCAAGAACTAGAGATAAAAAGAAAAAAGACGCCGAAGAGATTAGTAAACCTTGAATAAAGTAAGATGATAAGCTAAATAAGTATTTTTTTTCAATCGCGAAAGGAAGTTTGAGCTGAACGCAACAATACTCAATAGTAATATATGAGTGATGTACTCAGATACAGTGCAACTGACTAATCCACTATTGTCTAACGATAATATCGCACCTTCTGAAAATGGTTCTTTGAGCACAAGCGTCGATGTGCGGAGCGAAAACGAAGGGACTTTTTTGGCAGCTATTCAATCAATAATTTCGTTTTTGTTAGGGGAACATGAACCTATTGAGAATTCAATATCGAATGAAATTTTGATTTCTTCCATATATCTAAAAGATTATGAGAATAGTCGACCAAGTAGCCTATCCAGCAACTTGGGTACGGTTACAGATAAGCAATTGTATATACACAAGATTCGATACTCAACGATATGGCAATACACATTGAACCTTTCAGTTTTACTGTTGTTTATAGCATCCTATTTTGATAGAAATGAGTATTCAAATCAGTCGTCTTACCTTCAGATTTTGATTACGATGCTCACCTTCATGATTTTTTTCTCTGATATTTGGATGAGGACTTGTCTGGAATGTAGTGAGAATGATGATGATGGCAGAACTTTGTTACTCATGAGACGGACACGATCCTATCTTTGGAGGCTCCCAACAATGGCAATGTTGTGCTCCATTCTCTTTGAGAACTTAGCCAAGTTTATTTTAGCTGGAAAATCAATCGTTTGGATGAGTATATTCAAACCAGTTGTTTTCTTTTACGTATCTACCAAAGCAAGGGATGCGTTGTTGGCGCTTTATCATGTTAGCAAGATAGTATCCAAAGTTATATTGATTGAGATCTTTCTACTATTAACCTTCGCTGCAATGGCGTGTCACCTATATTTTGACTTTGATGCCTTTCGAGATTTACCTACATCTTTTCTCAGCCTTTTCGAAATGCAAACGACTGCTGCTACTCCTGGCGTTTGGATAGCTGTTTACGATCAGTATCCATCGTCTGCGATTTTTTTTGTCTCTTTCCTTGTGATATGTGTGTTCTACGCCCATTCCATAGTTCTATCTGTGGTATTTCAAACTTACATTCAAGCCATGACGGTCATACGACAGAGGTCCATTAAGGACCGTCAAGAATCACTCAAATTGGCATTTCTTGCGCTACAACCACAGAATGATACTGAGTATTCAGAAGCGTTAGTTGAAATGGCGAAGGTGAAGCGAGTGATTCAGCTACTACGACCGCACTATGACAGCAACAAAGTAGGAGTTTTGACTCAAATCCTCGATCCTCCCCATGATGAGAAGATATCTTTTCACTCTTTTTGTGAAAGATTTCCAAAAGTACTAAGGACATCACTTCGGACCTCCCGAAGGATGACATCTCGATCATTTTTTCTTTCATCATTGTCCGTGTTTGTTGCCTTATTGAATTTGGTGTACGTGCTTCTCTTATCATCGGCGTTAGAATTTTTGCTATTATCCAATCTTATTTTTCCTATGGGTTTATTGATTGTATTTCTGGCCCTAGTTGAAGTTATCATACGTCTACATCCCAGTGCGTGTTCTATGAATCGACATCGAGTATTAGACAGCTTATCTTTGATAGCTGCTCTTATGTCACTCACAGGCTTAGTTATGCACAGCATAAATAATTCGACAGGGCTTCAATGGCTGCTATTTGGACGTGCGCTTGGTAAGAATTTCTTGATTTGCTGATATCCGTAACTCTTCTTGAGTGTTATATGTTCTCAACTGCTTTGCGAAACACTTTTCTCTGCAGACATGATTCGTGTTATGAGGTTATCACGAATATTTCGCTTCATTGTGAAACGAAGTGGAGAAGTCTTACCAGCCATAATTGGTCCTCTAGCCCTTGTTTTATCTTCTCTTCATTTCTTTACTTACGTCGGAATGCTAATATGGGGTGGAGCAATTAATGTTGGTGAAAATAACGGTCGTATCACTCCATTATACGATTTGAACAATTTCAATAGTTATCTTTCAGGCCTTCTTACAATGTTCAATATTTTCGTAGTTAATGATTGGCAGACTATCGCTGAAGTGTATCTTGAAGCTGACCGTTGTTCAAATCCGTACATAGTGTACACATTTTTTATCGGAGCCAATTTGATCGGCGTGTGCATTCTTCTGAATGTCCTCACGGCATTTTTTGTTGGTGCCTTTGTGACTAAGGTAGAAAAGAAAAAGGAGGGCATTGACCGATCGTCGCTGCGATTGGAAATGCCGTCGGGTGTTTTAAGTGGTTACCAACATCATGTCGAAGGCGAGGACTACTTTCATTTTATAGAACGACAAGGCTTTGACAGTGTCATGAATACAATAACAGGGGATGATGATTCGTACAGTATGACAAAGAAAACGTTTGACCTTTTCGAATTGTTTTTAAACATGGTACCAAAGGATAAGCAGGTGGGCTTTTTAGTGAGCTGTCTACAATCGCAACATTTTCTTGCGAGCCATCATTTTAGGTCAATCATAAGGGGTACAGTTGACGACGACGCGTTGCCAGATATAATTGAAGAAGTTTTTCAAGACATATTAAGATGCGAAGGCACAACTGTTGAAAAGGAATACATAAATGCAGAAGGCAAATTACTCTTGACAGGGTCTCTGTGCATGAGAAATCCCGATATTCTTTTGATTCTTGCTGATATTGTGCTGGAGACGCGTTGAGTAAGTAAAATGCACGTGACTTTACTCGATGTCGGTTCATAATTAAGCTTTTAATAGACAAAATGGTTTAATACACATTTAAGAGCTTATACAGATAACTTGCACGCTCGAAAAATCCAATAAAGTTATAAATCGAGCATGTTTCAGTATGGTAATCTTACTCTTCGTAATACTCTTCCTCTCCTTCAAATTCTCCCTCTTCATCATCTGCTGTGGCATCCTGGTATTGCTGATATTCAGATACAAGATCATTAAGATTGGATTCAGCCTCGGTGAACTCCATCTCATCCATACCCTCTCCAGTGTACCAGTGAAGGAAAGCCTTTCTACGGAACATAAGAGTGAACTGGTCAGCAACGCGCTTCCATGCCTCCTGGATAGCAGTGGAGTTTCCAACGAAAACGGATGACATCTTCAATCCGACAGGTGGGATATCACAAATGGATGCCTTAAGATTGTTGGGGATCCATTCAACGAAGTAGGAAGAGTTTTTGTTAACCATGTTAAGCATTTGATCATCAACTTCCTTGGAAGACATGGCTCCACGGAACATCATCGCGCAAGTTAGATAACGGCCATGACGGGGATCGGCGGCACACATCATATTCTTGGCGTCAAAGGCCTGAGTAGTAAGCTCAGGAACGGTAAGAACACGGTAGTCCTGACTCTGACCGGCAGTGAGAGGGGCGTATCCAACAAGGAAGAAGTGAAGACGTGGGAAGGGAACCATGTTAACGGCAAGCTTACGAAGATCACAGTTTAGCTGACCAGGGAAACGAAGGGAGCATGTGGTTCCAGTGATGGCTTGGGCAATAAGATGGTTAAGGTCGGCATACGAAGGATTCTTAAGCTTCAAAGTGCGGAAACAGATATCGTAAAGAGCCTCGTTATCAAGAGCAAAACACTGGTCAGCATTCTCAACTAGTTGGTGCACGGAGAGGGTTGCGTTATAAGGCTCAACAACGGTATCGGACACCTTAGGTGAAGGAATAACAGAGTATGTGCTCATGATACGATCGGGATATTCCTCGCGAATCTTGGAAACAAGGAGGGTTCCCATACCAGCTCCAGTTCCTCCTCCCATGGAGTGAGTGATCTGAAATCCTTGAAGCATGTCACATCCTTCGGCCTCCTTGCGAACAACGTCCATTACAGAGTCAACGAGCTCAGCTCCCTCAGTGTAGTGTCCCTTGGCCCAGTTATTTCCAGCTCCACTCTGTCCATGTACAAAGTTGTCAGGACGGAAAAGCTTTCCGAATGCACCTCCGCGAATGGCATCCATAGTTCCTGGCTCAAGATCGGTGAGAACAGCACGGGGGACGTAGCGTCCTCCCTGTCCCTCGTTGAAGTAAACATTAATACGCTCAAGCTGGAGAGGATTGTCTCCTTCATAAGCTCCTGAAGTGTTGATGCCGTGCTCAGCGGCCATGGTCTATCGTTTAAAAAGAGAAACGCATGTTAGAAACGACACTTTAAAAGGCAAGTTCCCTCAACGGATAAGAGTTCTGACATGTGATTTTAACGGATTCAACCACTGAGGCTCCCTTTCACTACTTAGCCATATCATCACATCAAGTTAGATGGTTATAGCTAACTTGAAAGATTTGATATGATAGGACTGCTCCGATCAACTGTTACTTTGTGAACAGTTATCGCCATATGCAGCCCTGGGAATAAACACATAATTCACTCAACGGACACTTCATGCTACTCCTAAATCAGACCAAACTCACCTCCCAGAAACGAGCACCAATTTGGTTACCACATTGACCGGCTTGTACGTGAACGATTTCCCTCATGATTGATTCTTAGTTTGTTAGTAGTTGTGTAGCTGATTGATTCAGCGGCTGGATGATTTATGCTAACGGCAGTTGAGACGATTGATTTTTTTTGAAGATTGAACGTAAAATTCTACGAGAAAAACATACTATGTAGTTTATCAAGATCATTTGTGATTTGAATCGTGTTGGCACATATAATTTTTAATTAAGCCTTCTTTGTGTTTCAAACTCCTTGCTCACATATTTCCGCCAATCGATTGTTTTAGTACCAAAACTGGACTAAACATAAGAAAACATAAAGTTGATGCATCTGTTACTCATATTTTTAATATTCTTTAGTTTTATAATTTAGCTAGCAATATTATTAGCATTGGCGTTCGCGTTCCTCATTTCATATTTCTCGTTTTTCTTGTTGCACTAAGTAATTGATTGATTGATTCATTCTTTCATGTGTCACGTGTCCATAAAAATAATTCCTTAAACTTCTTCTTGTGACGTATTCTTGAATAATACGACTATTCCTTCACAATATTTTCATCATCGACCTTATTGTAAGAATAATCTCTTCCTTTGGTTTGCTTGAGTTCATTCTCATCGATACCCTGGTAAGCCTTTCCAGCATTGTAGCCATGGAAAACCTTGGCAGTAATCTCTACTTGAGCATCCGCTGGTACGAGCTCCTTTGGAATTTCAACGCGGTTTTCAATCTTAATTCCAGTGCTCACAATTGCATTGTACTTCATGTCAGACATGGAAATGAAGTTATGAATCTTGGTGACTCCCAACCAATGTAGGGCATCTGGCATAAGAGCTTGGAAACGGGTATCCTGAACACCTGCAACAATTTCAGTACAGTTGAAGTAATTAGCAGCAGAGTCTCCACCTTCTTGACGCTTGCGCGTATTGTACACCAAATACTTGGTGACTTCTCCAAGTGACCGTCCCTCCTTTCGGAAATAAACGACGACACCGCACCCTCCGCGTTGAGCAGTCTTGATGCATTCTTCAATGGCATGCGTCAAATAAGGACGACAGGTACAAATGTCGGATCCGAATACATCACTTCCATTGCATTCGTCGTGCACACGGCAGGTCAATTCAATATCTTCGTCTGGGATAGTATCTGGATCTCCCCACATGTAAATAGTTAATCCTCCAATGGGAGGCAAAAATATCTTGATATCGGGACGAGTGATCAGTTCTGGATACATTCCATTGGTCATCTGGAAATATGATGGAACGGAAACTTTGAGCATAAGTTTTAAAGAGACAATTGCGACAGAATTACAATAGAATCAAACTTACACGAAAAATGCTTTGCCTCAAAACAGCTTCTGTACAACCAAAGCGCCTCGCAACCTCGGGTAAGTACCAAACCGGCTCAATCGCAGCCTTGGAACAAATGGATTGTCCACCAGGCAAAAGAATTTTTCCATCTGGGACTAATCTCCCCGCAGCGATTGCCTCACGACATTCAGGTAAGTCAATGTGTGCTTTCGTCACAGCAATCGTTGGACGAATATCAAATCCTTTATCCAAATACTTTGCGTATGCACTCGTTACAAGATGTCCAAATGGATCAATGGATGCAATTTTCTTTGGGTCACTCCAAGATGGGTGAGGTCCAATCTTAAAGACGGGTTGGGTAAGCTTCAAATTAGGAACATAATCTGGATTCAACTTCCCTGCGGCAACTGCAAGGCCAGTGTAAATACAGTAAGAGCCTGAGTGAGCTCCAATGGCATTTCGTTGGCTGATGTGTCGGACGGTGCATATCACGGGACCTCTGATCATGGGATCAGGGTGGCCCCAGGAGATGGGAACTGGGTCCACTCCGAATGTATCGGTATGAGTAGTTAGGCTGACATAGTCGAGAGGAGCGATATCTGGCACGGGTATACCATCGTCGTCTGGAATTGAAGGTTCGTTCGTGAGAAGAATCCCAAGTGTAGTGAGTAGTGAGAAAGAAAATCGTCAGAATCTTTTTGAAATCACATGTAAGAATGAAAGCTTCGAATGTGAGAACGTACCAATCTCCGTCTTTTGTTTCTTTGCTTTCTGGGAAGAGATAGTCATGATAAGTAATTTTGTTTCGTTTTAGAAGTTGTTTGTTTCGTCGTTATAACAATGTTCAATATAAAATGAATCACATACGTAATAGTCGAAAGTATCAATCGGAATTTTTTTCCAAAAAGAACAGAGAAGAACTATTTTTTCGCGACATGTGACGTGAGAAATCTACCGTAGCGACACGGATTACGAGCATCGCGTTTTCAAAAAGAGGAAAGAAAAAAATCCAAAGCCACATGCCAAACTCAAGGCCAGACGTCAGAACGAACAATTTTAAAGCAAATGATATTATATCTACTGATTTTCCTACTCTTCATTCCTAAACAAGCATCATGCTTCTTTGCTGGTTTGATAGGACCTCCATCCTCATTGAATCCTCCGTTAGAAGTACTATCTGGAACATCAATTGATCCCACAAAACCAAATGTTGACCTTCAATGTGTTTACAAAGCAAGTAAAGATGGCTGGTCAGCCATTGACTTCCATAAGTCATGTGATGGGAGAGGAAGTGGTTTAGTCGTTGCATTGACAACTTCAGGGAAGAAATTCGGTGGTTTTAACCCATTAGGTTGGCAGTCTTCGGATGACTATGGAAACACTAATTCAGCATTCTTATGGTTTGAAAAGGGTGGAAAGGGGATAAAGTGTCCTGTGTTGCCAGGAGGCAATGCTGCCATTTTTGATTTTGGTACAGGAGGACCTCAATTTGGTGCTTCAGAACTAATTATAGGTAAATCTAGAGCAGCAGTAATGGGTGGCTTTGCTGGACCTGATATGGAAAACATGTCTGTAAATGCAGGCTCGTTGAAAACAGGTTCTGCCTCCTTTGGTGGAGCATATGAAGTAGTGAATGGTTTTCCTGTAGGAACTCATCAATTTGTTGACGTGGAGGTGTATTGCAATGCTAATATTATCCCATCTAGAGCGAAGGGTGGATTGTGGCCATTTTAGGAAACATTGTTTTTTTAAGATATGATTCATCTTATATAATTTTATCTATCTACAATCCACATTGGACATTGAAATATAACAATGACCTTGATATTTACATTTTCACATTTGTACAGCTAAAGGTTCAGAAAAAATCCCAAATCGCTTCGTTTGGAAACATTGATTCATCGGCGACTTCAATCGTAGACGTTTTCATTGAAAGGTCTTTCCCATGGAATGATATCGAAGAAAACGTTTCGGACCGATTAAAACCTTCCCAGGGATCCTTTTTGATAGTATTTGAAGCAGTCTTTCTAGGAGTGACAAAAGTTGCTTCCAACTTTTTCGACAGTGATATGTCAGATATGTCCAAGGAGCGATCGAGGCAATCAGGGTGAATTTCTTCAGCTGTCACTTTTTGTTTCAATTGATTCATTTGTGATGTTACTAGATGTTGGACCTTCCTTCCACTAGATGATGACGTTGTGAAATTCACTTCATCTCTGAGACTCAGCTTTTTCTTTCGTACATTGATGCTGGTCGATTTGACTGGTTCTGAGAATGTAAACTCATAACGTCTTACATTCTGCCCTTCGACCGTAACACCCCAATTTTGTTCAGTTTCTGTTTGGCTGAACTGATTGACATTTGAAAGTTGATCATGATCTTTTAGACCGAATGGATCAAAATCTTCATCCACTTGAGGGAGAGCCGTTTTCAGCGTTGCAGGAACTGACGACGATCTACCCATGTTGGCCTTACTCAAGATTGGAGTTGCTTTTTTGACCCTTTGATCTGATGGTACAGATGATACAGTTTCAGAACGTGATCTGTTTATTCGCGATGTCAAGTCGGGTCGAGGAGAAAGATTTTTCATAAACTCATTGTACAATCTATCTGCTTCGTCCGTAACCATGCGATCTGTGGCATGAGATGATTGAGTTCCATGCGATTGGTACGAATGATTAGTACTGACCAATCTTTGTATATCTCGTGACTTTGACCTTGATTTATCTCGTGACTTTGACCTTGATCTACTTGTGCTTCTTCGACTTGAAAGTGATAATGCACTTACAACAGACCTCGCATCATCTGCTTCATAACGAATCAAATCGCCAAGGATGACACCACTTGTATATTTGGATTTAGCGGTGTCTCTATCTGAAAAAACTGGATTTGTTTCATTCATAGCCATTCTAAGCACAGTTCTAGCAATTTCCTTCTCCCTTATTTCTGCAGTACTCGCTGAACTATGTACACTGTTGGAACTGGAAGCCACACTGTTTCGTCGACTACAATTTTTCTTCCAATGTGCTTCTTGCTGTGGGTTCATTTGAATGACCCCCTTGGATTCACTAGGATGTACATCGTCTACTTTCTTAAAACTATTACTAGTGATGGTGGTGCTACTTGTTGTAGTTGTAGAAGCAGTAGTATCTAAAAGATTCGGAAGGCTGTCAGGTTTCTCAGAACCACAATGAGAGGTAACAGATTGATCCAACTCATGTATGTCCGAGAAGAGACTGGTCATATCTAGTAGAGATTTAGATCGAGTCAATAACGAATGACTTTTGTCTCGTGAGCGTCTTCTGCTTTGACGAGAGGACGAGGTGGTGGATATCACGGAAGAACGCATAGTCACATAGATTCATAGGTTAAGTCACGCGCAAGATATTAAAAAAAATTGGTAGATGTGCACAGGCACCACCGATTTGAAACAGTTTTGTAGAGAAAATTGTAGAGTCTCTCGGGGATGAACAACGAGAGGGTGTGTCAATGTGCTTGGTTGCTTGGATGTTTGTTTGCTTGGATGTTTGTTTGCTTGGATGTTTGTTTGCTTGGATGTTTGTTTGCTTGTTTGCTTGGCTTCTGGCTTCCGTTTTCTCGCTTTTGCTTTGTGTTTTGTGGAGGTTTAGGGTAATAATGAGTAATTTGGGTTAGGGTTAGATTTCTGAGAACTTGTTAGGGTGAAACAAAGGAGCTTTAGGGTTCGAAAGACAACGATGAACGAACACCAAACACAAAAAAAAATAGTCTCACTTTCTCACTCATCGATCAATTCATTCTCTTCATCACACGACTTATTGCGTATATTGCACATCCACAAAACATGCGAATACTAATGAGTCGCCGTATTCTGAAAGATTTGCGTTTCCAGTCACGGAAAATCATTAACCAATCATCTTTACCCACCACCACCACCACCACCACCGCGCCAGTTCTCGAATGGACTCGTCAAAAAACTACAGATACTACAAAGTACAATAATAGAGATATCCCCTCTGCGTACAAATTTTACAAAGAAGATAAAAAAGAAAGACAAACTAGAAAAGTAAGAAAGAGACTTCCTCCGTCTTCTCCAAACTCAATTTCGTCCTCCAAGTCTAATATCGAAACTGATTCTAGTAGGAATGATCTTCCTTTCGTCGTACCGTCAAATGGATCCTATTCTACGGCCAAGCTTTTATTATTTGAGAATGAAACAGAAAAGTCTATGGAAGAATATATGCAAAAACTGGATGCATCTAGTTCAAATGCTATGAAGTTGATAAATACTGAAGATGAGTATGCTCAATTATGCGTTAAACTTAGACAAACGATTGGTCGATGGTGTTCAGGTTCTGGTACACAAGGTCGACGTAAAGTCGATGATTTCTCTACATTACCTCCATTTCGAGCAATCAAATTTCTAAGCATTTTGGAAAATGTACGCAAAGATCGTGCTCAAAGAATTAAGGATGCTTTGAAAGAGGAACAGGAGATAAAAGACATGAGAAAGGCAGACATGGGAGTTATGACATGGTTCTATGAGAAGTTATCTGGCAATGCATCAGATTCTGAATCAGGGGCTATAATACAAAAATTGAATCGTTTGTCTGCCCATCGCTCCGTTGATTATACAGCCAATATTCGTCTATACCTCACAGCATTGCTTTGCTGTAGAAATTGGAGCGAAGTAGTTCCTAGTCCTATAATCACCTCTCAAATGGAAGGAATTATCACTAGCATGATGACCAATTTTAACGAAGGGAACAAACATTGTCAGCCAGATATTCAATGTTATCATCATCTTCTATTGCACTATCAGCGGATCAACGGGGATATTTCGATTGCCAAAAAGGCTCTCAAGATTTTGCGAGATCTGATCCATGACCCATCAGGTGTGACTCCTACACAAGAGACGTTTCAAATAGTTCTATCTATTTATCAAGCAGTCGCCTCTAGTAAATGTAAGGACGATGTAAAACGAGAGGCAATCAATGATGCAGAAACGATTCTGTCCCTTTATGAGAATGCAAAACTAGAACCTGTTCGCGATGGTACAATAAATCAGCCTTTCAATAGCATATTTTCCATATTCATTGCTGTTGGACCATCTCTACTACCGGATTATTTAGAACGTGTTCATAATGTGATGACAAGGTTGCTTGGTCAAAGTGCATATGAATATCTCCTTTCGGACAATGGTGCATTAATAGACTTACCGAATGCCGATCATAAAACCATTCATGATTTGATTCATTTATTATCCATGTCTGCGGATCGAGATGCTCTTGATAAAGCTAAGATTCTCCTAATGAAAATGGAAAATACACGAATAGCTTATGAAAATGGAACGAAGGAGATTCAATGGGACCGGAAATACCCGAGGAGAAGTAGTTTTAATTCTCTCATTTTAGGAATGTTCCATACATCTTTTGAAACATCTTCTTTTTCGAATACGAACAATATTGACGATGAAGAAGATATCGGAGACTCGGACCTCTTAGATGTTGAGGATGATGCGGAAGTAGATACCAAAGTTAACGATGCCATTTATTGTACCGAATTACTTGACTTGATGCTTCAGCGTCAAGAATCCATTCCAAATGCTTTTACATATTACAGAATCATAAAAATGTGGGTTGTGACGGCATCAAAGGAGGCGGGGGACAGAGGAGAAGAATTGCTTTCCCGCTTGAATATATTTTCTATATTCACTCATGACAAAGCTCCTTTTCATGATATTCGAATGAAAGTGAAAGGATCCGTCCTGGAGTGCTGGCAAACAGCTGCACTTGCGGGAAGACCATTAGCTGCACAAAGAGCATATAATCTGCTCTGTCGCATTTATGAAGAGGAGAGTCTTGATCTTGTACATGACGACGCAAAAGGGCAACGAGAGAAATATTTCCTTCTCATGAAAGTTATTGGTGCTTGTGCCAACACCAAAGTTGAAGAGGATAGGGATAACGCTATTGACATAGCTGTCAAATTGCACAGAAAAATGAAGGAAGAGGATATACCATTAACGCCATTTACGTACGTTCTTCTACTGAGATGTTTCCATGGATTTACCTCGAACGACGATAAAAGGATGGCATTAACCAGTTCGTTGTTCCATCAAGCGTGCATCGATAGTCTCGTGAATAGACATGTGCTGAATAGTTTGAAATATGCAAATCCTATCCTTTTTGAACATTATCAAAAAAATCCAGACCACTCAAGAACTTTTACTAAGTAAAGCATTATCATAAGGAGGAACATTATCTTTCTATTATTATTCGTTATAATTTTCTACAGCTATGCCACATTCCAGCCTTTAAATCCTCGAGGAGGAACATTATCTGTCTCGCCCATTTTCTTCAAAAAATATACACTTGGGGCATCATCAAACCGGTCCCTTGTGGATTCAAAATGGGTTCTTGCTTCCTCCCAACGACCTGTAAAATAAGCTTCCAAAGCTTGAGAAAAAGTGCTGAAGAAATCAGTTCCGATAAACCTTTTTCTGATCTGCTTCATCTCTTCTGTATTCCATAAAGATTTTGTATAGACAATTGGTTGAGTTGGCAAAGTCAATCTCGTTTGCTCATTTTCCACATTACCATCGTCATGATGGATAGACATATCATCTTGTTTAGATCTGGCCCAAATACTTAACCTGCGACCTCTCGTTGTTATGAACAAAGGAGACGAATCTATTGAACTTTGAGCATTGTTTCGTGCTAGAGATTTGTTTAGAAGTGGAGCGCGTCCGATAGAATGTTTATCCACACCACTGTTTGGATTTGAAGGAGACAGATCTTTCGGATGGGACGAAAAATCTGTATTATATCTTTCAACGAGTTCATTAGTGTCCATATCGAAGGTGTAAATTTCCATTCTATCGAAATTTTCAGGATCTAATTCTTCAAACGTATTTGCATCTTCAGTCAAAAAGAGAACTCGATCGATTAAACGGCACTTTCTTTGATTGGCGTGTTGTAAGAGTTTGTAAAATTCGCCAGACATTAGAAGCTTGGTGCCATATCTCTTTGTACTAGATTCCAAGTATTCAACCTGCTCGACAGCATTACCTATATACGTTGCATCAAGCTTTCTTTCTGATCCAATTACTCCTTGTACTGCTCGCCCAGCATGAAGACCGAATCCCATCTTAACAATGGATCCGACATTATCGGAAAGTCGTTGAACCAAATTTAATCTGGTTTTCTCAGTAAGATCAGCTAAAAAGAATGATTCGTAATTTAACGCCAAAATAATATTGATCACAGAAAGAAGAGCCTTTTCAGCTTGACAACTCGTGGCAGTTACCGCAGACTCACCCCGGGCAAATACGCTTTTTGCTTTGTTTCTATCTTCCAGAATCCAAGATATTAAAAAAGCGTCTCCAATATTCTTATTTGCATAACCTCCCAAGGAATGTGATATTGAATGGACAACCTCAGCAATCTTGTTTGTGAAGACGAAAACTTCCTCACGTAAGCATTCGGTGGTGTCTGTATAGTTTCGTATATCACAGAAAAGGAATATACATGATACATTTACTCCACTCTGAAGAGTGCGACTTCTGAAGCTAAGATCTATATCGCTACTTTTTCTAACGAGACTTTGACGAATGATTTCAGCTCCAGCTTCCCCGAAACCGACTTTCAGTAAAGACCCGATGCGGAGTAGTGTGGACATCAAAAAGGATCTAGGGAGGGATAAAAAGAATCTCAGTAAATTTTTCACAAAGCTTCAGTAACATATTGAAATATACATTCACTCACGTTTCCATTCCTTTCAAATGTGACATCCGCCAATTCGATTGCTTTTCTTCTTGAAACGTAGTTTTTACAAACATCTTATATTGTTCCGAATCTTCATACCCTAGTGTATCCTTGACCATCAACCTTAATAGCTTGATCATACGCTCCACAGGAATTACGATCAACGTCTGAATAGGGCCAGCAAAGGACATAACCCCAACATACCAAAGAAGTAGAAAAAATATGATTAAGCATAAACTGAAGATAGCACGCTCGTGTTCTAGAGTTTTGGTATTGAGAATACCTATTGTAGATGATTCTTTTGAATTGCATGTACCCTTCAAATCCAAGTCTTCATGGCATACACGAATAATTGTCATTTCTCTATTTCTCAAATTTTCCATCATCCCATCGTTATCGGGAACGATAATTTCGTCTCCATAGGTCAAATGAATGAACTGGTTACGTTCTTTTTCATCAAAAGAATATTCAAAAACTCTTTTCTGTTCTTCGGGATTCTCATCCCAGACTGTGAATGATTCATGTAAGACTATCATGGACTGGGGATAGTATAGATTAGCCTGGTGAGGGGTGCATACAGCTGTTAGAGCCACTGTGATCTATGGATTAATCAAATATATGAAAGTGTGTGAGTTATTTCATGTCGACATAAAGAATGTACTACATACAATATTTGAATAATACGAACCATTAGAGCAAGAGCTACTCTACGGACCGTGAGCTCAAACATAGTTTGTCCAACCTGAGATCTTTGTAAAGATGATATTTTAGAATCTCGAAAGTTTCCACCTGCGTAATCAAAAGCGTAGCGATTCAGACCAAACTGAGACTGACGGT
>Ga0213868_10002352_pt1 | contig 18202 bp, 14 predicted proteins | sample PICome_9_FD_160087 | JGI IMG/M metagenome (GOLD analysis project Ga0213868, IMG submission 160087) | Coastal seawater microbial communities near Pivers Island, North Carolina, United States - PICO127 | ecosystem: Environmental > Aquatic > Marine > Coastal | place: USA: North Carolina...
TTAAACATAGTATCAATAGGAGGTAGAGCATGATTGATAACAAGGTGTTTCTTGAACGATTCATTGTTCTAAAAATAATGGCAGCTCGCAGCTCGCAGGTCGGTATTCGAAAGAGAGAAAAAATATAACTTCCGGAAACATGCCACGTGGAACTGAATTTTATCCGTCCGCGTCTTCTTGGTAGATACTCGTAGGTAGTGTGAAAGAAGAAATTACGAACTGCGTGTTTAGATACTACTTAAGTAACGTTCTTATGTAGGAAGTTTACCTTGTACGAGTATTAGAATTGTCCATCACGAAGCATCCATAAACTTTGCATGATTGTAATTACATCTGCATTTTCATTTGCAAGACGTCCCTTGACCTTATTCAGTTGCTTTTTTAGATTATCCCGCTTTTCCTCCAAATTTTGTTTAGCCAGAACCGCTTCGTTCTTCATTTTCGTCATTTCTCTCTCGGATGCCATTAATGCCCCAATTAGACTCTTGGTGAGAGTATTTAAATCTTTTCCTTGTTTGTAATCGCGACTTTTATGTAATGTCGATTGTGCATCATCAAGATCTATCTTGATCTGTTGGTAATTTTGTTGCATAATTTCGTACTTTGCAAGGTCTTCATCTTTCACCTGTATTTGATCTTCAAGGCTCGCAATTTTTGATTCAAGATCTTGAATTCTCAAATTAAGCTCTTGTTTTAGTTTTGGAAACTCATCGCTTGATTCGGGATAATCTAATTGAGTTTCCGGTTCAATGCTTACTGCGCTGCCAAATGTTTGGATCATTATGTCACTGGCACCTAATGTATTATCCCGTCCTGTACTGCGCTTAGTCACAGTGTTCAGAATCATACTCATACGACTGATCTCTTCATCCATGCCATTTAAAAGAGGATTTCTTCCAACACTTAGAACCCCTTGAACTGCGTTCCGTTTCGTTTGAAATTCAGAAATCTTCTTCCTAAGAGAGACCTTTTGGCACAATACACTTTCAAAAGCGCGAGCTAGATCGTAGACTGCATCCAAGGCTCTTTTATTCGAAGAAATTGGACTAGGACCTTTCATTTTCTGAGGAGGTCCAAATCCTTTTACATTAAATTTATTATCATATTCGGAATCACGATACCTGAGAATTTTACCTCTACTTTGTTTCCTTTCCTTGATGGGAAATACAAATGCTTCCATATTGAAAGGCATTAAAAGCAGTGATGAGAATATCTCTGTTTTCATTTCTATTAGTATCAATGATGTCAAAGCAATTCAATATTCAGACGATGTGGTGATTCATTTGATGGAAATAAACGTCTGTCAGACAGACAACTAACAACTAACGGATATAATTTGAATTTGTTTTATTTTTAGGGATACTTCGCACGAAAGCTTTTCGCGTAACCAGTGAAAGCAAATGCGTTCTATTTCCTCGTATCTGATCGATTTTGATGTTGTATGTCACCATCTGACTGATTAGAACGATGAAAAGGTGTCATTTCTTTTGTCATCCACATCCATTTGATCTTCATCAACGTCAGTGTCTTCTTCTTCATCAATTGGCTGCATATCTCGATTTGAACGGCGATTGGTTTGAACATTTAGAAACCTGGAGTCCTGTGATGGACTTGAAACAGTTTGATTCGGAAGAACCGATGATTTTCTCCCGGAAGCAAATGAATAATCAAAATATTCGTCATTATCTTCTTCAAAAGTATCTTCAAATTCTTCAAATTCATCTTCTTCATATTCATCTTCATCGTTATCATATGAGAAGGTAGCTGAAATGAGACCTAACTGTTGACGATCGGCAATTTCTTCTTCTGAAAGCTTTGCAATTGACACAGAGTTGCGTCTATGAACATAGACATTTCTATATGCAGGTGATCTGTTAATAACCTATAGTGATATCGTAGCATACAGTTAGTGAATCATCCAGTGTTTCATATTGGATATTATAATAACAAACATACCTGAAGGAGATCGAAGTCAACTAAGATGCAGCCTGCCATGGCTTGGTTTCCCTGGTTGTGATCTTTTGATGTCGAAAAAATGGTGAAGACTCTGCCTCCCTTACTTACAGCAACTCCTTCGGAATGAGCCTCGTGCGCCCGCATGATGTAAGAAAATCCATGTTGCTCAAGAAAGTCAGTGACGGCCTTATGACCAAAGCATATCGCGCCACCGCCTCGAAGAGATTCTCCGTAACCAGTTTTTGAATCGACACTATGAAGCTCTTGTTCTTCACTCGCAGGATCACTCCAGATGCAATCAGATGCGACTTGATGATAGTCTTCATCCTCGTGATCATAAGGAGGGTTGATACCAGCAATTTTTTGAACATTCAAAATATCTTGAATGCGACTTCCAATGGTTCCATCCTCCTCCATGGTAACAGGTCGTGGAATTCCTCCATGGACACAAAAAATATTTTGATCAATGACAGCAGCCAGAGGCATTCGATCAAAAACTTGATTGCAACATTCGTAAATCTTAAGTCCCATCTCTGTCCCAAAGCGATCTTTACACTGCCAAAGAAATGATCGATTTCCATAGTGTTCTTCCCATCCATTGACATCTCGAGTCTCATGATTCCCTCTCAGTAGAAAAACTTTGTGCGGGTACAAAAATTTGAGTGAAAATAAATATGCAAGACACTCAAGACAATTCATTCCTCTATCAACGTAATCTCCAAGGAATAGGAAGTTTCCAGCGGTCAATTCCAATCCGAGTTTCCAAACATTATCTGCAAAAAAATGCAAGTCTTCCAGATTACCATGAATATCTCCGAATACGTAGCAAGGACTTTGTAAAAAAGCACATCTAGGTTCCGCTTCAAAGATTCGTTTCACCTTGGAACATAGATTCTTCAGGTCGTCGTAGAAATCCTTGGATTTAAGATATTTGATGTGATTAGCGGGGTCATCAAACATGTCTAAAATACGCTTTACAAGCTGATGGTTTGCTTGTCTACGCTTTTCCTCCTGAAATGCAGTTAAGGAGTTTAGTTCCTTTTCGGTTGCGATGGAAACGTTTCGTCCCATGTGGTTTCGTTCGTGCTTTAATCGAGAAGTATCAGAGTTTGCCCCTACGATATTACCAAACGGAGTGAGTCGATGGACTCTCTTCGTTGGGGTTGCTGAGTCGATTTGATGAGTGAGAGGTGTCTTCTTGGATGTTTCAATAGCGTGCTTTTGTTGCAGAGTCATGAGCTTATTAGTGAGAGCTTTGACCTCCTTTTGGAGAGAAGCAATGTGAGCTTCTTGTTCCTTTATGATGGAACTACCAGATGAAGAAATCGCAAGAGATCTTCTGTGCAATGGTTGATTATGTCGGTTGGACATGGTAATAGAGATAGAGTCGAAACGTTTTGTAATATCTATTCGATTGAGCTACATGCTACATGCTGCACATGTTGGGGGTTGGGGGTGTTGAAAAATTTCAAAAAAAACGGTCTGTCTCATCAAAACCTCAAAACAATCCTTCCAAAGTTGGGAGAATGAATGAATTAATTGATAGTGACGCATCATAGTGACGCATCACTGACGTAAGCTTTAGGTCACATGTTCTTGCCGGAATTTTCTAAAACAAATAATGACACAAACACAAAATAGCAAACCTTGGAACTACAAGTTCAAGATACTTACGAAGTAAACCCGAATACAGTGGCGGAGTACTGATAGATATTCATACCTTCCATTACGAACGATCATCATGATGCTCAAGTTATTTCCACATGTTTCAAAACAGACAAATTTGAGATGTGTGACTGCTTTACTACAGAAACGCACAGTAACTCAATCTTCTTTTCCTCCTCAACCTGTTCGACGCGGAGGGAAGACTGTATGGGAGACACAAAAAGGTGCGAGAAATTTTATAATCTCCTTAGATCGCAGTTTAGAACCTCTGAAGGCATTTCCTTTGGCCGAGAAGACTTTTCCCGGAGCCATAAGTAATCCAGATCTTGTGTCGAAAGTATCAAGCATTTTATCTTCCAGAATGTTTACGCCTGCAAATACTCTGCTCGCAACGTCTCTGTGTTGTGATGAACTTGCTCGTGAGCTGGAATATGACTTCACGACAGTGTATGGGAAGAATTTCAACCTAGGAGGTCTTTCTGGATTCCCTTTTGCTGGTAGAACTGGTTTTGGAGCCATGGCTGCGCATGTTCCAGATGATGGCTACTGTCTTGTTGTTCATGGACCTCACGTTGGAATCACGGAAGATGGAATCATAGGGAAGGTTGAGAGATCCGGTATTGCTCTTGTCGATACATGTTGTGGAAGTGCCATTGCCGCCTCTAACTATCTCAAGGGAATCACTGAAGGTGGGGCAGAGATAAGGACTAACATTCAGTCCTTTACTGATTTTCAGCAAGGAGCTGTTCAGGAACTCATTCTTCCACATGGAAAACGTCTTAGCTCTGCTGAAAATCGTATGGTAGAGCTGCCTTATGCTCTTTATGAGTCTCAAGATTTGCTCATCCGAGAAATTATATCCAAGGGATCTAGTGGAATCAAAAAAGGACTTGCTCTTTTAGGGGGAATTCAAGTCAACACTGGCCCTAAAACGAACGACTACTTTGTTCCTTTAAGATTCGATTACATGAACAGTGAAGGAACATTGGTCGAAAACTTGCTTCCAGAGCTTACAAAAAAGTAAATCTATGTATAAAATGGTGTCTTTTTATTTATAAAATCATTTTGCACGTTTTGCTATTACTACAGTCTTCTCTGCATTTTTCTTCCCGACTCCCCAATGCTTTAAACCAAACTTCTCTGAGATGACCCGAATTAGTTTTCGCTTCTCTATACCCATTCCAGTGGGAAAGGTAAATGTTGTATTTTCTCCTTTCAAAAAGTTCATGATTGTATTTTTAATCTCTATCTCATCTTCTTTTGACCACATTGTAGATGCATTTGCGTTTTTATTACCAATATCATTTGAATCAAGAAGTTGGTTTGATGCAAGAAGTACGTCTGCGTTACAATCTTGAGAAGGTTTGTTGTTAGAGAAGCCACCTAGTGAATCATATGGTCCGCATAAACGCTCATTTCCATTCATCCATCCAAGTAAAATATCGTTTTTACAACTTGATTCCCAAGGTTGCATCCTAGTTAACACAATTTCATCATATCCAAATGTCTCTTTCATATATAAAAGTCTGTCGAGCTCTAGCAATGCCTTGGCGGCTCTTCTTGTCGCATTCTTTGTTGTCCGTACATCAGCCATTTCTCTATAATCAGCGGCTTTTGCCAACGCATCAAATTAGTTGCTTTCCGTAATAATTGAACAGAATAGATTACTTTGAGGATAAGTGATCTTTGGATCGTCTCCAGAAGACCAATGGGTATATGAATTTTTGTTGTCTGGTGATACTTTTCCTACGCAACATGGACTGACAATAAAAATTACTTTGAGATTTACCGTAAGCCCTCAAAATAAGATCACTTGCTTCACCACATGTATGCAGACCGATTCCTATGTCAAAGTCACTGTGAAGCTCGACATATTGCGAAATAGACCCATGAAAAGTGTATAGAGTGCGAAGTGAATTGCATTGTCTTAAAACATTTTCATGTTGCGTAATATCTATGTCGCGGGAACAAAACCCCCCTGTAGGGATAGATGTATTCTTTTTTTCTTCGTCTTTGGGGACTGATCAATATGAGAGATGGAATCATCGGTGTTGATCTTTTCATCGACGTGGACAGTGCACATGTCTTTGTTCCAAACTGGCTGCTTTAAGATCTACGATGACAACATCAACATTTGGTAATAGAAATGCTAGTGGTAACGCTAAATGACCGCTCCCTCCAGCAAAGTCAACAATCCGCATAATCTTGAATGAGCCGTTCTCCTGTAATTTGTGTTTAGGTATCATTGGTGATCTCAGTTGGCCAAATTTCCTTTCTCTTTTCACTTGGTCGGAGGATTCTCCTACTTTTGATCTTGGTAACACATCAAATGGCCATTGTTCCTCGTCTTTATTCAGTTTATTACTTCGTTTGTTCTGGATATTGTCATTGATGATAGATATCGTTTCGTGGTCCGGAAGAGGTGGAAGTGGGACGAACGAAGGAGTCACTGAGCCAAGCAAATCTCCAACGATCTCTTCACTCTTCTCATATTTTCGTAATCGGAGTAGGGTATTATGTGAATTGTGTTAGTATACTAATAATTTAAAACTTTCCGGAAACTTCTTCCGGAAAAATGGGTTGACATGCGTGTCTCTTCTCTCCTGTGTCCTGTGGTGTCCAAATTCACTAGTTTCCCCATACGCGGAATTAATGTACGATGAGCTTCTCTCCAAGCCAGCCGTAAAGAAACAAGTAAAACATTGCAACACAACGCAACAACACAAGATTCAAAGAAGCAAAAAACGGAAGCGTAATTGACTATTTCACACCAGATAATCAGTTTTGTAAGCAAAACAGAATGGCGACGAGGGAAAATATTCTATCAGCCTATAGAATATTACATAAATTGATCAGAAATTTACCTCCAGATTCCAAGTTAAATTCCGGGCAACAACTCCAAGTGCTACAAACAACATTCAGAAAAAATGCAACATTGACAGATGAGCACGAAATTAAGAGCTGTATGCAAAAGGCTGGAGAGCAAATAGCATTTTTACGAATAGTTACACCAAAGAAACAAAATATCGCTAACATTGATTCCTCACGAGGAATCAAGAGATGGATATTTACTAAAGACGGCAAGATCGAAATGGACGCAGAAGGCTCAGGGAGAAAAAATGGAAGAGTCGTCAGTAATTGGGACGGAAACAATTTAGATCCTTGCGCAGTAAATACCCATAGAGGGCAACTGAAACGAATGGGGTTCGTTAACAATCTGCACGCCAAGGGACTCTTTTAGGTGTGATCAGTGATCACAAACATTACTCTATCGAACAAAATGAAACATTAAAATAGGATGACATAAGACATAGATACAAGAAGAAATGCTTGGGTTATACATTATTAGTCTAAAAGTGGATTGAATCCAAAATATCGAATTGAATAACTGAGACCTGAAAACAACGCAGACCAGATTTCTTCTTTAACCTCGTTTTCTTTAGTTATCAGGAATCTCAATCTCTCCATCATCAATTCCGGCCTGAACATCACGGGGACTGTCTCCATTGACTGTGCATCCGATGGAGTTACAGGTTCCAAGAATCTCCTTAACAGTTCCAGAAAGCTTCTTAGCCATGGAGCGCTCTCTCATCTGACGAGCGATCTCGATAACTTGATCAAGAGTAAGATTTCCATTGTGGACAACATTCTTGACCTTCTTGCGATCACGAACTGGTTCGTTAAGGGCCTTCATAACCAAAGAGGAAGAAGAAGGAATCATAGATACAGTTGCCTGACGGTTGACAACGGTGAGTTTCACGGTCACATTAAGCCCTTTCCAGTCCTTGGTGGCCTTTTGGATATCTTCTCCAACCTTCTTAGGAGAAAGTCCAAGAGGTCCAATCTTAGGAGCAAGAGAAGAAGCGGCTGCTACTTCACCACCAACGGTGCGCATGATTACTAATTGAAGTCAACCGAAGTTACTCGGGTTAGTTAAAAGAATACAGAAAACATTGGAATTCATGTCGATCGCAATTCCTCACTCACCGATCTTAACGTCATCAGAAGGAGGAGGTCCCATGTTGTTTATAGACGATGTACAGATTTAACTACAAAGATAAGTATTGGTGTTGGCTGACGACGTCGACCTTTCTTCTTTTGTGCGATTTCTCGTGCAAAAAAGCTTGGTCTTGAATGAACTTCTGATTGATAACCCTGTAGTGTGGGGGGAGTAAGAGGTAAATTGCAGCATTTCAATTTCGCGCGCTTTTTCTTTCACAATTCCAAATATGAAAACCATGTGATTACAGTTTGCAGGTGTTCAAAAGGTTTCACAAAAAATAATGCATGTTAAAATTAAGTGTAAAACCTAAACTATATTTTCCAATCTCATCTAATCACCAATTTGTGCCTTACTGAGCATGAGGATGGACAATTTTATCGACGGCTTCTCCGATGCCCTTCTCAAGTTCCTTCTCGATTCCAATTAATGTATCCTTCATCTTGGTAACACCGGCAGAAATAGATGCACGCGTATGATGATCGCGAGCTTCCTCATGAGCAGCTAGTCGCTGAAGAACAGGAAGGACAGAGTCAGGGTTGAGTGAAACAGAATCAATACCCATATCACTTAGCATTTCAGCAAATCCAGGATGATCAGAAGGAGCTTGACCACAGATACCAACTTTTCTGCCACAAGATTTGGCATCTCTCACTACATTTCTGATAAGTGTGGTAACAGCTTCATTACGCTCATCAAATAACTCAGCAAGGCATTCATTGTCACGGTCAATACCAAGAGTCAATTGAGTGAGATCGTTAGACCCAATAGAGAATCCATCGAAACGTTTAGCAAACTCTTTAGCCAATATAACGTTCGAAGGAATTTCACACATGACGTATATCTCAAAGTCTTTGGATCGCTTAAGGCCTTCACTTGCCATTACCTCAATAACTCTATCGGCCTCTGTGAGTGTCCTGCAAAACGGAATCATGACCGTAACATTGTCCAGACCAAGGACCTCGCGAATGTATTTAATAGCCTTGCATTCAAGTTTGAATCCATCCATATAACGAGGACTATAGTATCGTGAAGCTCCACGGAATCCAATCATCGGATTTTCCTCTTCAGGTTCAAAGTCTGCCCCTCCTAATAAGGTCGCGTATTCGTTAGTCTTGAAGTCAGACATTCTTAAAATCACGGGCTTCGGATATGCCATCGCAGCAAGAAGACCGATTCCACGAGCAAGAGTCTCAACCATGTAATCAGCAGGTGTGCTGTAATGTCTCGTTAGTTCCATAATTTGGTCTCTTACAAAAGGATCGGTGATACGCTCAGGATGAGCCAACGCCATTGGATGAGCCTTGACATGTTCAGTAACGGTAAACTCCATTCTTGCCAACCCAATTCCTTGAATAGGCAAACGCCACCAACGGAGTGCAGAATCAGGGTCTGCAAGATTCAACATCACCTTCGTTTTCGTTTCCGGGATGTTTTCTAAACAGGTGACGTGCTTTGTAAACTCCAGGCTTCCGTCATAGATTTTACCAACTATGGAAAATGTTAAGCGTTAATACAAATTCAAAAATAACTAAAACAAATGCAGATTTTTTTGCGATCTCAACTTACCATCGGATCCATCACAGCACAGAGTAACCTTTTGCCCATCAGTTAGAAACTCAGTCGCAATTCCACAACCGACTACAGCAGGTACTCCAAGCTCACGGCTGACAATAGCTGCATGACATGTTCGTCCACCATGATCAGTTACGATTCCTACTGCCTGCTTCATGATAGGTACCCAATCAGGATCGGTAATCTCCGACACCAAGATGCACCCAGGTCGAAATAGCTCAAGATCTTGAGCATCGCGTATAATGCAAACTTCTCCGTGCAGAATTTTGTGACCAACACTGGTTCCAGTGACAATAGGCTCAGGGGGCGAGTTGGTCAACTCGTATTGAACCATTTCATTAACACGTTTCTGCGACTCAACGGTCTCTGGTCTTGCTTGGACGATGTACAACTTTCCTGTGCGACCGTCTTTGGCCCACTCAATATCCATTGGGGTGTGCTTTCCTCGCAAATTCGAATAATGCTCCTCAATCGTTTTGGCCCACTTGGCAAGAGTAATTGCATCCTTGTCATGGATACAGAAGCGTCTACGCCTGCTCAAAGGTGTATCCGTATTCTTTATAGAATGACCAGCAGCTCTCGAAAAAACCATTGTTTTTTCTTTTTCTCCAAGTTTTTTTCGTAGAATAGGAGAGGTTCCCGGTTTGTCTAGTGTTGGTTTGTAGATCAGGAATTCATCTGGGCTGACAGTGCCTTGAACGACATTCTCTCCAAGACCCCAAGCGCCGTTAATGAGAACAACATCAGGAAAGCCTGTTTCAGTATCAATGGTAAACATGACCCCAGAAGATCCTCTATCACTTCGGGCCATTTGTTGAATACCAATAGAGAGAGCCACATTAGTGTGCTCGAATCCCTGTGCAGTGCGATATGTAATGGCTCTGTCTGTGAAAAGACTTGCGAAACAGTTTTGACAAGCCTTCAAGAGTTCGTGCTCTCCACGAATATTCAAATAGGTTTCCTGTTGGCCTGCGAAAGAAGCCTCAGGAAGATCTTCAGCTGTTGCACTACTTCTCACAGCAACGGAGAGATCTTCATCACCACATCTCTCAGCAAGTTTCTGGTAGTAGTCGCATATGGCTTGTTCCAGATCGGCTGGAAGTGGAGTGGAGGCAACTGCCTTTCTAATCCGATGCCCAACATCAAAAAGCGATTTTTTCCCTTCTGCAAGAGCTCTGGTTTCAGACTCGATGAGAAAGTTCAATCCGGAACCATTGATATGATTCCAGTAAGCCAAGGAGGTCGTCGCGAAACCAGGAGGTACTGGAATGCCCATTCCCGAGAGTTGACTGGTCATCTCTCCAAGAGAACTATTCTTTCCTCCGACTTCACTAACATTTTCCGATCGAAGTTCGTCGAACCACACAACAAGTCGTCCTTCTTTTACGCTCATTTTAGTTTTGAATTGTTCTTTACTTCTAATTGAGAATATAGTGTTAGATACATAGATAAATTTTTAAACAGATATGAAAGATTATCTCTTCTTACATTGGTTTGTTTTCAGATTCAGTGTATTTTATGTGAAGATTTGAGAACACACATCTCTTTAGAAATGCAATCGGTTCGGGTTCGACTTGGTTGACAACTTGACATCAGTGTTCGGATTTTATCATCTTGACTTAAAACTATTCCTGGAATCGTCAATTTTGCCCGAAAATGAGCCAAAACATCCATGTTTTCCATATCGATCATTGAAGTAGAGGATGGAAGTTAAGGTAAAGATTTAACATGATTGTTATTGAGGATTATGTGTTCGTGAAATGTGATGTCAAGAAGTGACAGACTTTTTCTTTGTTGTGTTTAAGTGCGTGACGTCATCTATGTCCAATAGCATCTAGCCTCACGATTGTTTTCTCTCTATCAAAATTTTACAATGTGAGTAACAATCATGTCAAATACATTGATCATGGATATCATTTTACAAAAAAATACAATAAAGCAGTGGATACACATCCGAAATAGTTGCAGCAACATGAGAATAGCAAATGAATCTGTTTCACAAACGGCAAACGGCATATACCCAAAATGTTCCGGTTAGTTTAGACACACCTTCGAATGGATAACTCTAAAAACTACTGATGTGAAATATATCAAGGATGCGTGTATCTCATATACTTCATATTGTCGTTTCGTTTATGTCACAGTATTTCTGAATCCCCAACAATCATTTGAGTCTCAGGACTCAAAGGCAAAATGTAACTTTAGAGGGAATAGTAATCCTCATTTTCATTTTCTATGTTATTAGTTCCATGATCTATATTTTCACCCTCAGCATTACCAACGGTACCTTTTTGAATGATCTCACTTCTATGAGCCGTCAAGAGTAGAGCAAAACTCCCAAGAAGGAAGGCTTGTATCATGCTCACACATGATTGTAACACATCTTGTCCAGTAGGAAGACCTGAAAAATTACGATCAGCAACATAACCTGCATATACGAGAGATAAGAGGAAGAAGTATTGTGCAGTTGCGACGATGCATCCAATGAAGAGGCCAGTATGAAACGATGAATGAAATTTACGCATCACCTGTGAAAATGATTACATCAAAGAATCTTTTGAGCATTTGTATTTTAAGTTTGATGACGAGAATTCATACAACAATGCTCCATTTTTCATTTCTTTTTGTTGCAATATACTTTAGAAGAAAGATGAATTACATACTACATACCATGGTTCCACCAACAGCTAGAGCGATGATGATCAACGATGACCATACTGATTGGAATGCCTCTGCAAAGCCTCGTGTGGAAACAGTCCAGAAGGACATGACTGTGAGAATAAGTGTAATGGCTAGAATAGAGTACCTAAACAGGATGATCAAGATATGTTTGTTTAGTTTTGTCCCATTGTGTACAGTCTCGTGAAGAAAACATTCTGTCTTTCTAAACACCTACCACCACCCAGCAATCAGTTTACGAGTCGAACCCTCGCACATTCTATCTGCAAGATATGATGCAACACTTGAAAGTATGGCCATGTTTTGATTATGTGTACAAAATAAAACGAGTCAAAGTTTTGAAATCTATTTGGAATGTACTTGTAGTTTAGTTCTTACTTAGGCTGAGATCTGATAGATGAAATGTATTCGTTGATGTGGGTGTTTTCCATTTTAGTTTGGGTTAGGGCTTGTGGTAACTGACACACAGTGACCAGTAGACATAGTACATAGTAGACCGTAGAGTACTCAGTAGAGAGTAGATACTTAGTAGATGTTTCTCGTTTTCACGCGACAGACATATCATGGATTCTTTCAAAACTTTTATAGCGTAATTCATATATATATATATCATGTCCATCAGAATGGAAAAACGAATAGCAGTTGCACTCTCAGGAGGCGTGGACTCATCTGTTGCGGCATTGATGTTGATCAAATCACGTTTGAATCACCCAGCATTTCCTCAGAAAAACTTGGTAGGCATACACATGTCCAACTGGAATGCATCTGATGAAAACCCTCGTTATTGCAAAGAGTCGGAACAAGATGCAAATGATGCTCAAAAAGTGGCTGACTATCTCAATATGAAGTTTCACCGAGTAAGTTTTCAAGCAGAATATTGGACGCAAGTATTTGAGCCATTTTTATCCGGTTTAGACGAAGGTTTAATGTTGAATCCTGACATAGGTTGCAACACACACATCAAGTTTGGAAAAATGAGGGAATACTGTTTCAAAAAGCTTGGGGTAAATGCCGTGGCAACGGGTCATTACGCTAGACTGTGGAATAGATCGATTGGAGATGATGGTTCCTATAATACCATTCCAACTCACGTTGAAACCATGTTCAACACTTACCCTCAAAATAGTTGGCTGTTGGATTGGAGAAAAGAAAACAAGTCGTATCCTTTATTACTAGCAGCTGCAGATTTAACGAAAGATCAATCTTATTTCTTATCAGGTGTACCAGGAGAAAGCTTATCTGATGTTATATTTCCCCTCGGTGATTTGCGAAAAAATTCATCCGAAATTACCTCCTGCTCTTTGAATCCTGATTCAACTACAAAGACTGTTCGACAGTTGGCACTAGAGGCTGGTTTACCAAATGCATCCAAGCGAGAAAGTATGGGCATTTGCTTCATTGGAAAGCGAAATTTCTCAGATTTTATCAAGGATTATTTACCCCAAGAAGCCAAAGAAGGAAACTTTGTAGATATCGACTCTGGAGAAATCGTAGGAACTCATAAAGGTACTGCATATTATACGATTGGTCAAGGTGCTAAGATATCAGGCGCGTCTCGAAAATGGTTCACGGCTAAAAAGGATATCAATAGTGCAACCATTTTCGTGTGCGATGATACCCATCATCCGTCCTTGTATTCCAACGAATTATACATCAAGTCAAATACATTCAATTGGTTAGCAGGAACAATCCCTATTCCCATGAAACATGGTCATGAATTACATGCACTTTGTCGAATCAGACATTTACAACCACTTATTCCGTGTGTCGTTCGACAGGTTGACTCTCTCATTTGCGTCAAATTTGAAAAACCAGTTCGAGCAATTACATTAGGACAAATCGCATGCTTGTATGCAGATGGAGGACTAGTTTGCTTGGGAAGTGGGCAAATATTCAAGCATGGTCCCACTTACGATGAGCTTGGACAATCGTTACCACTTGTATTGCATCCGGCAGGATCGAATGATTCGTCTGTAGTGAATCGTATCTCTAACTTTTACCGTGACAATGACTAGAGAGCGAGCGAATCAAATCGGTCAGCCGTGCTATGTTTCTGGTCATTTCAAAAATAATCATCAGCGAACAAAATTTTTTTTGTACCTCGATCGAAACGGAGACACGATTCGGATGAAAACCTTGTACCAAGAAGCAAAAATGATGTTTTGGATAATATTTTACATCATCAGTGGTTTCGCTAAGGCAACAGAAACAGTCAGACGCTTTCATTTCGATATACAAATTAGGTACGCAAAGCTTCATTTAAAAAATAGCGATGTAGCAACTGAAATTCAAAACACTTGGCCAAGAAAAGATCTGCAAAAACCCCTTCCTGAGTATCTGTCCATAGCTGTAATGGTCGATGACGACGTTGAAAATCATGAATATGTTCTGATGGGAAGGCCCATTCATTGTATCGAAGGGGAAATGCTAGAATTAACAGTCGAGAATAACATCGAATCGACAGGAATTTCCATTCATTTTCATGGTTTCGAAATGGAATCAGCCATAGAATACGATGGAGTAGTTGGACTAACTCAATGCCCTATATCACCCAAGAATAATTTTACTTACAAATTTATTGTCGAAGAAAGTCCTGGAACATATTGGTACCATACCCATTCAGGCAATTTGGGCGTTAACAGCCACAATTATATTAAGGCACCATTGATTGTTCATCCAAACACAGACGATTCAAAAGCCCTTGTTGATAAGTTGAATGACCCTAATCGGATATCTCAATCTCCAGACTATCATTATTTACTGTCCTACGAAAATGACAGAATCTTATTCTTTTCGGATGGCTTTCTCAAGTCTGAAAGTCTTATAGAAATGTATTCCGTCGGAGGTTTAAATCCACCTGTGCACGAAAATGATGACGGATTTGTTGCTGCAACAATGGAACATGACTTTGGAACTTTGAATGGCAAGCTTCGAGAAGTTATTTTTGTACAACCTGGAGAAACTTACAAATTCCGTATTTTGAATGGAGGTTCACATTTCGCATATCGTATTTCCATCGATGGGTTCCCATTTTCTATTTTAGCAACTGATTCTTCAGGGATTCGATTTGATTCAAATGTATCAGTCGTAGATGAAATAATCGTACACAACGCTGAACGTTTTGACGTCGAAATCACAGTTCCACGGACCATAGAAGTGGGCTCCAGCTTTTGGATCCGAGCAGACACATTGGAATCACGAAAGCAGGGATATGAAAATGGCATCCGCGGGATCCTTCATGTTGTGGAAGACGTGACCGAAGCTCATTTGCCAAGTAATGTCGCTGATCCCACAGAAAATATTCGTAGATCATCTTTGTCGGCTGAGGAAAGAAAGACAATGAATTGTTTTAGCAAAGGTGAAAGAGAATACGCGAAAATATATCAAATCGGCGGATGCTATCCAATTGAAGTCTTACAAGCTGATATAGATGCAAAAGATTTGAATCATCGTTTAGAATCTGATAGTCACGCTTTTTCTATGGTTGATTTTGATGCTAGTGCAGCGCCCTTGCATGCACATTTTGCCCGAATTCACAACGGCAACGATGAAGAAAACAATTGGTATCAGTTTGCTCCAAGTTCGACCCATTTATTACGAACAGATTCTGATTCTGATCGTGATTTGCATCCCCATACTAATATGATGCATGTACCGGAATATAGCAGTGTTATAATTATTTGGAGGAGCAGAACAATTATGGATCATCCAATGCACCTACATGGTTACAAGCTTGAAATTCTTGAAACGCATGCTGCCGATCGAGAGAAGGATTGTACACTGGTGAAATGTTCTCTATATAATGAATATGACATCAAAAAGCTCAAAGATATTCCAATAGGTTCTCGCCCTATCAAAGATACATTTATTCTACCAGCCGGAGGAGCAGTTGCAACTCGTATTGCGACGCGACGGGCCGCCCTTTGGTTTGCGCATTGCCATATGGAGCTTCATAGGGAAGATGGTATGGCATTTATACTAAATGTCGGTAACTACTCCGCTCCTACTAATGCCTCTTGGTTGCCACATGACTTTCCCGATTGTAATACAGATTTCTTGAAATCACACAGCGAAATAAAGCCTCATTGCGACTGCTACATTGACAAAGATGCAGTGCTCGACTTATCTTTAGATTCATCGTACAAATGCTCAAGGTCATACCTTTGTATGCACGAACAGAGCCAAGTTGCCATTTTGACAAAAGACAATGAGAGTGCTGGTTTCAAGATCTCCTCTCGATACCGTTTACCTGGTTGGTACATTTCTCTCATTATTATTGGTCTTTTAGCAATAGCAACACTGTTTTCGACGGAACTTTTCAAAATATGCGTTCAAAAATATCCTACTTTAGCTAAAGGCAAAATGTATCCAGCTATGAGTTTGAAAAGTATGAACGGCTTCGACGTGAAACCTTCTTTTTATCAGCAATTCAAGGGATTGATCTTCATCCAATGGCGAGAGTACCGTCCGGGAGTCATTAACACCCTACGCGTAGTGGAAGTCAGCGGTCTCGGAATTCTTGCTGGGATTCTATTCATGAAAGTTGGAGTTGATTCTACTGCGACTGGTTTTGGAGAAAAGACGTCATTACTATTCTTCTCGACAACTCTTTGGTCTCAGACTCGTATGTATCCTGCCGTAGGAAACTATTTTGAGTGGGCAATTAAGGATTACTTTATCATCAAACATAAGCAATATGACCTATTGCCTGTATTTTTAGCGAGGATGGTTGTTGTGATTGCGTCGGAAGCATGGTGGCCATTTGTTTTCGTATTGTGCGCATATCCGCTTGCTGATATGTTCGGCAACATATCGGCGGTCTTTGTGATTTGTATTTTCTTAGCCCTCAACAATAGTTGCTACATTTCGCTTGGTGCTGTATTTGGAACTTTAATGCCAACTGTCCCTCTTGGCATGATTGGAGCAACACTTTTTGCACAAACGACAGTGATTTGCGCCGGATTTTTCACTGAATTGCCAGCTGCGGTCGAATGGATTCGTTACATCAGCCCTATCTTCTGGACCTTCAAAGGCATTGTTAAAACTGCATACAAACATACCGATACTTACAGCTGTATAAAAGGACAAAGTGCCGTAGGGTTTAATGAATGCTTTCTCGAGCAAAATGGTGCGATTGACGATTACAAAAATCGCGGCATTAATGTTGCTACATTTGGCGATCCAAGTTCGGAAAGGGTCTATGTCGAGCTCCTCATGTTGATTATACTTTTTTCAGCATTGCAAATCATTAAAATTCTTTATCATACTTATAGACTCTCGCTTAAGATCAAAAGAGAATCAATAAGAGAATCTAGTGCTAACCAAGATGATCATGACGAGGAATTCGATAAGAACATATTAAATCTCAACAGACGATCCCTTTTTATTAAGGTAGACGATACAGATGCCGCAAGGAGAATGACGATGAGGCAAAGCCTAGTTTTGATAGCGGCGAAAACTGGTGTACAGGGGGAACCTAGAGAAGTCGCTAGCAATGACGATGATTTTGTGGATGATCTGCAGCTCTACGGCTTTACTAAAAAATAAAAATCTCATATAAGGTCAGCCTAATAGTAGCATTTGTAATCCAAGTCATCATTTTTGCTGGTCATTTCGAACATTCACTAAATTCACCATAGCAAGAGATTTCGATGAAGCAAAATGATTGCAAATCCGATTCGAGTGACTGCGGATGGTAGAATCCATAAACATCAGCAAAAGCTATTTTCAAATGGAGATATTTATGATTGCGAATTTGTAAACGGCAAGCCCGATGGTTACGGTACATTTCAAACAAAAGACTTCAAGTATACGGGCTCATTTTCGAATGGCCTTTATGAAGGAGAAGGTGAGATAAAATACTCGAATGGAAACAAGTTCAAAGGTAAGTTTCTGAAAGGCAAACGATATGGGTACGGTGAGATGGTGGACATGGCGAAAGCAATTATTTATCAAGGACACTTTTATGATGATAAATTCAATGGTTTCGGCATTTTACTCAAAGACGGGCATAAAATGGAAGGTCATTGGAACAATGGTAAGTATCATCAATCAATCTAGGAAATGAATTGCAGTTTCGATAACCCGATGTGTATTCAAAAGCTATATTTATCTCAATAAACTTGAATGCGCGAAAAAGGATATTTAAACGGTGATAAATGTAAAATCACTTTTCAAAATGGTGATCAATATGAAGGCGCAATGCATCATGGTCGATTCCATTGCAACTCGGGCCATTTTCAATATAGAAATAATCTTGGATCATATACTGGGTCGTTTGAAAGAGGAAGGAAAGATGGCATTGGAACGAAAGTTTATATGGATGGA
>Ga0213868_10002353_pt1 | contig 18198 bp, 20 predicted proteins | sample PICome_9_FD_160087 | JGI IMG/M metagenome (GOLD analysis project Ga0213868, IMG submission 160087) | Coastal seawater microbial communities near Pivers Island, North Carolina, United States - PICO127 | ecosystem: Environmental > Aquatic > Marine > Coastal | place: USA: North Carolina...
TCGAGCGTTGTCGACTTCGACATCTCCCACGAAAGCCTGTTTATTAGTACTCGCCATGTTCTCCAAAATTATGAGATAATTGGTAAACGCGGGGAAGTCTTTCTTCATCTCTGCGAGCGTCAAATAAATGAACTGCTCGTCTGCGCTATTTGGGTTGAGGTGTATCATGTTGAATCAAAAAAGGGAAGGCTATTGCCCTCCCCCTTCCTTTATATTCTAACCAAAGAAAATGAAATCAAGAACCAGCTGTCAAGGTCAAGTTGGTATCCGTTGGGTCTGCGAATGGTGCAGGTGTAGACTCTTCCGCTGTCAATTGGATTTGATAGCCGTTGAAGTCACCCTTTGCCGTACCCGTTCCAATTGTTCCGCCTGTTGCCTCAACTCCTGTTGTGACCCCCATAGCGAGATAATTGTCGTTCACATCTTGAACCAAAACCGTTAGACGAGAACTGAGCAATTCTTTAATCTCTTGATTGTCCCCTTCCGTTAAGTTGGGCAAAGACATCTCGAGAACTTGAGAATAAAAAACCGTGCCATTCTCAACCGAGGCATTCACCGTCTGTTGAAGGGATCCGTTATTCTTCGTAATCTCAAAGCCGTAAAGCTCAATTCCTGCGCCGTTCGCGGCAACCTCGCCATCTGTTTGAACCCAGTCATCCGACGCGAATTGCTTAATCCAAACGCGCTTGATTCCCCCGATTTTATCTTTGCAGGGAAACGCCCTGCCGTTGATTGTAATTGAACAAGCCATATTTTAGGGAATTAAGGGGAGGGATTTAAAGCCCCTCCCCGAATGAATTATGCTGCAATCTCCTGACGCCATACAGCCAACCCGTTGAGGTCAACCACTTGCGTACCGCCTGAGAACTTCATGATGACTCGAGTAACATCGTCACCCGTTACACCTGTTAAATCCAAAACAGAAGCTTGGATGTGGTCAGTCAAAAGGTCAGTTCCGAAGTACAAGTTGTCAATCTTGGAGATGAGCAAGCAATCGTCAGGGAAGCCGCCCGGAGTAATGATGTCATAACCAGCGTAACGAGAAACAAGACCATCGTTCAAGAATTGAATTTGATTGGTTCCAGCCAATGCACGATAGTACAAATTAGCAGAAGCCCGGCTCATGAAAATCTTAGTGTTGGGATCTCCAATGATTGTAGAGGGTGCGCCTTCTGCTCCAGCTGTAATCTTGTCGAGTGCGGTCAAGATACCAACAGAAGTACCGGACGCGTCTGCAACTGCCAAAGGAAGGGTCGAAGTAGTCTCTCGGTCGGGTGCTCCCGTTACGATGTTTTGAATGATGCCTGTGAAGCTTGCATATGGTGCAGCTTCTCCGAGGTCTTTCTTCCAATTACCCGCCCAGATATTGTGCTCGACTCCTTCGGCAACCTTTGCCGCGACGTATTGCGCAACATATGTCGTGAAGTCAGCGGGAGCAGATGAAGACTGTCCTCGCATTTGCATTCCTTCCCAAGTCGCGCGAAGGTCTTTGTTGCAGACTTGTTCATTCACTTGGAGCGCGGTTGCTTCCAAGACAGCTTCACCCAAAGTCAATGCGTTAGCCGCGCCCGGAGTGAACGTGCAAGAGGCTGCCGCAAGGCTTACACCTGAGAATTTACGGAGAACCGCTTTACTGTGTACGTTTTCAATTGTTGAAACGTAATTATTCGCGATCGTGTCCGCAGACAAAACCGCAGCAGCAACGTAAGGTCGTGCCGCTTCGCCAGCATACGTGCCGACATTTACTGTAGCGTTAGCCATTATTTAGAGAATTGATTGTGGATCGCGGCAACGCGCTCCGTGATTGATAAACTTTTCAAATCGACGGAAACGGGAGCTTCCATCTTTGGTGCGCGTGGGATGCTTGGGGTGGCTTGCTTGCTCAACTCCGTGATCTTCGCGTCTCGCTCTTCAATTTGTGAAGAGAATTCTTTCTTCGTTGCTTCGATAGCTTCGGCAATCATGCCCTCAACAGCTTCACGAGTCAACACGTCAGAAGATGCTTCGACTTCTTCCGCTTTCATTTCTTCCTCCTTCTCCTCTTCGGCTTCGACTTCGGCTTCTGCCTCTTTCATCTCAGCGACTGCGCCTTCTGCTACTACGAGCATCGAGCCGTCTTGGAGTTTGTAGTCTCCATCTGGGAGAGGGATTCGTTCGCCTTCGTCATTCACGACAAAAGCAGAAACACCGACAGCGAATGCGTCCGCGTCAGTCATAATTTCTTGACCGCTTTCAAGGACAGCCGTAGCCATCAAAGCGACCTCATTTGTTTCCTCCTTCTCTTCGACAGCGAGTTCGACGCTGTACTTTTCGAAGATATCGGAGATGCGTTCTTTCAGAGTCATCTTCTGGGGTTTTTATATATAACGATTTGAGAGGGTTAATCCTTACTCGTTAGGTGGTTTTTTACAAATTCAAGTCCGAGTTCGATTTCGATAGCTGACAAAAGTTCCAATTCCTTGAGTTTGGATTCCGACCAACGAAGAGCAGCCTTTCCGCCCCAAGCCATATACATAAGATACCCGCATCCGTCAGAGAATGAGGTTGAGGATTCCAAGTCGGCTTCATGACGGCTCAGATAAGACCGCATCCGCTTGATGGTTTCGACGCTGATATTCTCCCCCTTGGCAAGTTGGCTTGCTCGTTGCTTTCCTACGTCCGTTCCACACGATCCCCAGCCGTTCTTTTCAGCCCATTCAACCGCCTTCTTAGCGTTATTCTTCACTCCGTCGGGGTAATCGTTGTATGACTCCATATCAACGCGCTGTCCCTCTTTGTATCGTTTGTCCTTTTTGACGGTTGCCTTGGCGAGTTCGTACTTGTTTGTGAAGAAGCCCTCAATTGAAAAGCCTTTGACGCTGCCTTCCTTTACGTACTTCTCCCATATCGCGTCGTTATCGACCTTCATTGAGACCATCCACGTACCGACCGGGACATCGAGTCCATATATCCGGCTTTTATCTTGCTCTCCTTCGACGATCCAACTCTCAACAACGTGCAACCCGTTCAACGTATGCTCGTGTTCGAGGGTCGCGTTCGCTTGATTGCCGTTTTTGAAGTATAGTTCCATCGCTCGTCGGACGGTCTTCTTTGAAAAATAGACGTAGTACTCTTCCTCCCCGTTCTTTCGATAGATGGGTTTGTCGGGAATGAGTGCCGCACCCATGACAAGACGCTTCTCATTGTCCTGGGTCTTGAATTGAATTTGTTCGTTCTTGAGAGCTACGAAGTCCGATTCAATGGCGGGTTGTTCTACGAGGGAGATTGCGTCGATTCCGTAGAGTTCCGCTTCTTCGTCAATTATGAGTTCAATTATATTCATCCTACTAATGATGCTTGATCGTTAATGCGTTGGTTAGCTTGTTGGCTATTGGATACTTCCGAGGCTATGACGTAACTCCGGATACCCGTTTGTCCTGCTCCCGCTCCCAAGAACCCGAGGTCGAGTTGTGGGCTTTGAGGTGTTGGTGCTGTCAATGCTCCTCCGCCTGATGGTGCATCCGGAGTATCTCCGCCTGAGCTGTTGAATCTGCTCTTTGCTATTGTAGCGATTTGAGCAACTCCGGTCGCGGCTGCAATAGCTGCACCCGGTAAACCTGCGGGAATACCAAGACCACCGACAGCCGGATTGATTGCTCCGACAATTGCGCCCGCTGTGTTTATGATTGCAGTCGATATTCCTATCGCTTTATTTCGCTGGAACGCTTTCTTTTGTTCTCTCTCGGAGTCACCCGTAAAAGCATCATTCAAGGCAGATAACGCCCCAAGCGCTCGAGTCGCAAAGTCAATCCTCGATTCAAAAGCCGCTTTATTATCTGCGATTTCTTTGGCTAAATTGTCTTCTTTGAGTTTTTGTTCTTCCTCAAGTAGTCGCTTTCGCTCTTCAGCAGACTCTTTTTCTTTTGCTATTTTCTCGTCTTCTAAAGCAATAGCCTCTGTATTGAGGGCAAAGAGTTTGTTCTGCAGTTCTGTTTGAATAGTGGCGCTTGCTTGAGATGCTGCGGCAGCGGCAATTTCTGCGTCCGCAACCGCTTGAAGTCGTTCCTCGCTCTCTCCCTGCAGTTCAAGCTCTCGCCTTAGTAGTGCGGCAGTTTCATTTGCAATAGCGACGTTTTCATCTGCAAACTTTTTGTTCAATTCAGCGGCTTTTGTTGCTGCTTCGATACGCTCCTCAACTGATAATCGTTGATCGTCGCTTTGCCTCTTGAGTTCTTCAACTTCTGCCGCACCTTCTGCCGTGGCTACGTTTAACTCCCTTTGTCTGTCTCTGAGTTTCTGTTGTTCTTGCGTGAGTCCTGTCGCTGCTTTGGTTGCTTTGGTTACCTCATCAACGTATTCGCTCGCGAACTCGGTCACCGCCTCAGCCGCTTCACTTACTTTGTCCGTTATATCCTCAACGCCCAGAACCACTTTTCCGGCTGCGTCTGCGGCAACCTTACCCGCTTCCGAGAATTTACCTTGAAAAACCAAACTGACCGCTTCTCCAATTGCAGGAAGAAACTCCAAAAGCCCTTCGAGCCTTGTTTGCAAATTGTCTTTGATTGCTTTCCCGATCGCCTTGATACTCTCGACCGGGTTTGAAAAAGCGTCAATGATAACACCCGCGAGAGGTTCAATCTTCTGGACAAGGATATTGAAGGCAGCACCCACAGCAGAAACAACAACTTCGAACGCTTCCGCAATCTTCTTGTTCTCTGCCATCTTTGCGGTGAGCCCTGCAATAATTGCAATAAGTGCCCCAAGACCCGTTGCAGCAATAGCCGTCCCCAAGGCTTTGAATCCTGTTGCCCCAAGTTTACCCGCTGCCTTGAGACCGCTCCCAATTTTGGAAGTGTTCTGTGATGTTTTATCGAGTTGGCTATCGATTCCCTCCAGCCCCTTTTGAATGTCGCTGAGTGATTTCGTAACCTCCCCCGTGTCCGTTTGGAACGTTAAAAGTATATCTTGAGAATCAGCCATTTAATTGAGATATAAAGAAGATAAGCAAGTCCGAAGATGTAAGCGAAAGTGAGGAACCAGTCCAACGCCTTAAACCAAAACGGGACTTTTACTTTCTCGCCTTTGTTCTGGAGCAATTGGATAGCCTCTCCTATATAACGATGATTGTCAAGATTCCTCATTGTTCGAAGGGTTGGTAACAGCGTTGATTCGTTTCGTCGTAGATATATCCGTACTTCGTGCAACACGAACTGACGTTCGGGCTTAGTTGATATACCTTTGTGCCTGCGGCGTTTTCAAAGCGAATCTGTCCGTTCGATTTGTCGATAGATATCGGGAGCCAAAAACAATCCCGAATATCTCCCAGGACTTTGAGCAATTCCACTTTGACCAAGTCTTCACTTGTCGCATCATACGAGACCGAGAGAATCCTCCAATACGTGTCTTTTATATAAATCTTATCGGAGAACTCGAACGTCGCTAATTCGGAGCGAGTGACCCTGAAGAAGGCGGTGAGCTTCCGAGCATCCGAAGAATACAACTCATTGACAAACGGTCTCCAATACTTGTAATAAAGCGTATTTAAGGGGTTGGCTTGCACGATATGAAAGGGACGCTCCGCACCGAATCCCATGTCTTCGCTTGTTATCGTTGCACTCAACGCGGAGAACTGCGAAAAGGCGGGATATTGGGTGTCTGTTATGGTCACGTTGTTTGAGTCGTTCTGATAATATATCGTGCCATTGATTTGGCTATTCCAAAACGCCAAACGCGGGAGCGGGTCTTTGATGGTCTTGTCGTCCTGCTCCGTATCAACCAACATCCTATGCACCGCGTACTGAGTCCCGGGAATGTACGAAGCGACATGAGGTGCAAACGGTGACTTGATTTCTTTGTTCCCGGAAGCGAAGTCGTTATCGGGGTCATCAACTCGATACCTTCCATATACCCGCGAAGCATTTTTGAACACCAAGTCGTTAACAAGGTCTTTGCCGTTGGTATGCGTCCAATCGTACTTCCGGGCTTGGAGGTCGGTTGTTGGTGCGATGGTGATGTCTTTCGAGAGGTCAATCTTATTCGTCCAATCCTTCGAAGCTCCGCTCGCCATGTAATCATTGAACGGCTCAATCGATAGATGTTTCGCGTTGTTGCGATCCGGAATGAATACAAGATTGAACATCTTTTGAAGCCCCGACACAAAATCGATTTGCTTCATCTCCGGCATATTGGCGGCAATGTCTACGGTCTGTCCCGAGATTGGGTTCGTAACCGAAACGATTTCGAGACTCGTTTTCTCTTGACCAAATCCCGCACCCGTGAAGGTAACGTTATGATTTCCCCCCGTATTCATTTTGTACTCGAGACGCAACGTATCCCCGGTATTTAAAAGAACGCCTTCAGAGCTTAAAAGAAACGAGTAAAAATTGCCATTAAAAACCCCTCCTTCTTCATCTTCAATCGGTATCCATACGGGAGTACCGTTGACGGTGACAGCTATTGTTATCTCGTGGTTTGTGTCGCTCATTTCACCGAGCACATTTAATCGCAAACGATAACGCGCCCGAAATGGTGCCGTATATGTGTCCGTTACCCAACGACTGCCCGTATCAAAAAAGGGGGTTGTATCGCTGAGGGTAATTGGATAATACGTGTTGGAGCTTGCCGGGGTGAGTGTTGTATCGCTTTGAAAACCAACCAGCAAAGTATAACCGTTGGGGTTTTCACTTCCAGTGATAGCGAGGTTTCCGTTGTAAAGGGTAAGATATAAATCGCTTATCCTTGCTAAGAAAGTAGAGTCATAGGTATAACCCGCATCGGTCATTATCTCTTCGAAGAGTTTCGAGGCTTGAAAGTATGGGGTAAAGTCCCCGTGCTCGAGCGGGTTTGTTGCCGTCCATATATTCGAAGAAGTCCAGTTCTGCCCCTTGTCGGGAATGCCGTATTTAATAACCCCGCTAAACAAGTCATCCGACCAACTCTCCTCAATCTTCGTTGCGTTGAGCGTATGATTGTATGAAGACAAATCGAGGTCGGTAAGCATCCCATCTCCGATATCGCGCGAGAGATTAGCCGTTTCACCGAATACCGCAATCTCAACGTCTGCATATTTGCCCTTCTGAACGTACACCGCTTTCACCTGGGCAAATCCCCGCATGACCGGAATCGTGTTGTAGGTGAGTTCCGCATCGACTTTTACCTTGGGATCCCATGTCGTAATGAGACCGAACTCATTCACCGCCCCGAAGTAATCCTGATTCTTCTTGGTGAGTGGTACGCGGAAGGTCTGCGAGAAGCTCGAGGATGAAGCGTTTATATCTTGAATATCGGAGAACTGATAACTCAAGTTCACTGGCTCGTTCTCGTAGAGTTCAATTTCGTTTCCTGCAAGGGTGAGTCTTAGCATCGGATGATTCGTGCGAGCTCTACATTGAACGAAGTGATGAACACCTTCGATACCGTCTCCTCTTCGATTTGCATCGAGTTCGTTTGGATCGTAACCGGAACCCAAGTGCCGTCAATTCGTGCCATGACATTCTTTGACCTCATGCAATATTGCATCAAGGTTACCTCCTCAATCGTGAGAACGCTGTTGAGTTGATAGGTCTCTTTCGCTTCGAGTTGATACGGCTTAATTTGTCGTGCGCTTGTAGCGAGTTCGAATTGCGCACCGCTATAATCTCCGACAATCTTTCGGTATGTCTTCTCTTCCCGGGTTACGGTTTTTTGCTTCTTGCCATTGAAGCGGATATAATCCCACCCGCCCCGAGTGTTCGCCCAACCCAATTGGACAGGCTCGTTCTTAGTGTTCCTGCAATTGTTTCGAATGCGAAGGGTGTTTCCCGTTGGCGCGGCATCCGTTGAAGGGATAACATCGTAATGACCCCACCCGCCCGTGACCGCATTTAAAGCCGTTGTGATTGCACTCAAAGAAGCGGGATACACATACGCATAAAGAAGGGATGCATCGTTATTTGAATCGTTCCAAGAGGTGGTCGGAACGAGACCTCCATTCGTTGAGTTCACGATATATGTCAGGGTATCGTCAAGGCTTCCGGCTGTGTCGTATGTGTTTATGGTCATCCTCGTAATGAGTGACCCGGTATCGTCGCTGTTGATGAACGCTGCAACCCCGTTGTCTTCAATACCTGCACTTACCTCGATGACATTATTCGAGGGTTCACGATCCGTTAACCAGACTTTCTTTGTTGAAGCGGTGCCGTAATAATCCGAGAACGAAGGGTCTAGACCTTGCGCAAGTTGCTCGTATCCGTCAAAGTGGTAATAGTATGAAGAAGAGTCTTCTGCCAACTCTTCGGAAGTGCCGTCGAAGTGTCCTATGAGAACGCGATATCGCTTCATATTGTCATTCGACCGAGTGAACATCTTTGTATAGAAATTGTGAATTGCCGAGGTCGAGTTGTACTGGAAAGAATCCACCTCAACCCGTCCGGCTATCACTTCGGACAAATCAAAAAAAGCGTTGTCCGCTGGATTCGGAGTCAAATAAATTTTCGAGATGATGGTTCCGTTCTCTTCAACCTGCACGATATAACGATAATCATCCGTGACGGTTTCGTTCGGGCTAAGTGTAAAAAGTAGCTTTCTTCCTGCGGGTATCCAACTGTCTGCGGGTGCTGCTTCGATTTGCGCCATTAGTTCTTGATTGTTATGTTTCCGAGGTTTGCTTTGAATTTACCCGCGATATCTTCCGCGAATGCTGCTCCGAGTTTCTTCGTATATCGTTTGTTTACCGCTGTATATGCTTTCTCATAAAACCGAAGACCAACTATTCCCTTTCGTTTGACTGCGCGAGCCATGAGGAACGCAGCGGAGTTGATATTGCTCTTCGTGTTCTTCTTGAAACGACCCTTCTCATCTCTCAGCTTGATTCCTTTGGATTTGATCCACTTCACAAAGACCGAAGAGGGAGGTTGTTTGCGAAACGTAAAGGGTGACCCTTGATTCTTGCGCGTGCCGTTCACTCCAAAGTGAATAAAGGGAGCGTACTTCTTCGCCTTGCCTTTCGCTCCGAACGTGATTTCTCGAATCTCGTTTCCACGTACCCGGACGCGGTAATTCAATGACCGCTTGAGCGTACCCGTAGCGACTCCGTAGTTCTTATTCTTTCCGATCCTACGTCCTCCAAGATGCCTCTTCGCACTCTTGAGGATATCATCGGCAAACGCGATAAGCGTCTCGTTGACTTTACTCATATCCCCGCGCGTTCGGATGCCTTGCGGCAATGGTTCTCCTCGATGCTATCGAGTAACAAGGTCAGCCATAAACCGAGACCCGTGAGCGTTCGTTCTCGTTGGTTGGCTCCCAGGACAGCAGAAACGGAATGATTCCCGAAAGGAACACCCGAATCCATTAGAAGCCGATTGAGGAACTTTGACGCTGTGACCGATACAATTATCGACACGTCTCGAAACAAGTCGTATATCGCCCTCCAAATGCTTTTGAGGACATCTGAGGCAATAAAGAAGAGCGACTCTCCAAACGAGTACACGATCCCAACGGGAATGGCTACGATTGCGAGGACTACGAGAAAGAGGATTTTCAATATTTTCATAATTCGGGATTTTCAGGGAACCAACCATGCGCTTACTTCACCGCCTGAAAGGACGATGAACTCCACTACCATGCCTATCGCTGTGGTTTCCATTTTCATTCTAATTTTCCGTACTCACCGATTGCAATCGTGATTGTTTCCATTCCGCTTGGTGCAGATAGCTGCACAGTTCTTTCTTCTTGTACAACCCATGTCTTGTAGGTGGCAAAATAAACGCCATCAACTTCTTCGCATTCGGCAAGCGATTCTTGGTCATACATATAATCCAGATGAGGTGTTCTTGCGTCTTTCCAGCCTTCTAAAAAATCAGTATCCGCAGATACTTCTACTCTGTAAATGTTTGATTTTTGCATTATCCTTTTGCTAATACGCCTGCCCTTTGAGCAACGCAGTTTGTTCCTGATGAAATAATTTCTATCCAATGGCGGGAATCACTGGCACTGCCGTCTGGGTCTACGTTACCTTTAAACTCTGCCGAATCTTCGCCACCATTCCACATAGCCCCGCTTTTTATAGCGACTGCATTGTGTTCCTGTCGTTCCCCTTTTTTATCGTCACCACGATAGTCTGTCCAACCACTACCCATGGATGTAAGTTTGTAGCCGCCAGAACTGCCTTTCTTGTCTGCTGTAGAATTGTCAGGACGCATATAACTGCTCGCTTCGCCCGAAAATCTGAGGTAGCCATCGCTGTCGATGTGGCAGCCTCCGTAGTATGAAAACGAGCCGAGTTTTGCGCAGTTGTAGTGAGCCGCAGCAGTGCTTGCTGGCATCGGACCGTTTCGGTCACTTCCTGTTGTAATTAGTGGGCCTGCAAGCTGTTGTGCGTTGTTGCCTGTGAAGTAGGTATTTCCTGAACTATCCCGAAGCCATGTACATTGGTAACCACTCGACACATCTACTATATTAGTCAAGTTATTTTTTTCTCGCGCAAATGTTGATATTGTGCTTGTCGTTCCTTGACCTGTCTGGTAGTCGTAGCCATATCCAGTGCTGTACGCTTCACCGCTTGAATTTATAAGCCACGTGGTGCGAACTCCCATGTAGACCTTTGTCCAGGTTTGGTTGTTGTTCACCATGCTCCAACCCGTCGAACTGTTAGTTGAACCATCGCCCCGTTGACGATACCCACCATAGCCCATGAAATAATAATCGCCACCCTTTATCGCACCCCAAGATTGGTAACCGCCTGTCAAATCAGTCCAGTCTGTATCTGTGCCGTATCTGCGCCATGTTTTGTCTGCCGTAAAACCCGAACCTAACCAAGAGTTGGCTGAGCAATTGTACCACAATTGGCCGCTGGACGTTAAAGCCATGACTTGCGTGTAGGCTCTGCTGCATTCAATCTTGCTGAAGGTCACGGTCGTGAAGGCTTCACTGCGAGCAAACGTTATAGGTACGTCAGCACGCATCCAAAATGAAGTAGTGCCGTATAATTGCGCCCCTGTTACAATTGGGTTTTCCTGAGCCCCTGTGCCTCCTTGCGTAGTGTAAAAACCGTCAACGTTGTTAATGTCCGATGTTGGGACTCCTGATATTTCTCCCATATTATCAATCTATTTGTACCCAATCTTGCGATGGGTTGAAGTAAACTAACTCTTCACCTCCTTGCCCTGTACCGATGTAATGACCGACAACCCTTGAATAATAATTCGTCGTCGTTGGTGCTGTCGCGCTAAACGCCCCACTCGCGCCAATCCACAAGGCACTCCCTGCCGATGCTCCACTTATACTGTTTCCCACATCAACCATCCCCTGCAAAACACATGAACCGCTGCCCGTGTGAAATCCTAAGAATTTTTTGCTGTTGGCGTTGCTAGTGTCAGCTAAAGCGTTCCCCATAATATCGACAATCCTGTTTGATGCAACACTAACATTCGTGTTCATCGTTGTGTTCATGCCTGTCTTTAACTCGTCCTCCTCATAAGATGCGGTGATGTTGTCGAGCTTTGTTTTGTCGGCACTACTCATTGAACCCGCTGCGCTTGTTGTCGCTGCCGTAATTGCAATGTCAGGTGTATTCCCTCCGCTGCTGGTAATTGGTGCTGTACCAGTTACCGCCGTCAATCCACCGCCTCCACCTCCGCTGCTCGCGATTGTAATTGTGTCGCTACCGTTGTCAGATATGGTCACGTTCGCCCCTGCCGCAATCGTCAAGCCGCCCGTTAAACTATTCACAGAAGTAACACCTCCACTTGTTCCGTTTGCTGCCGCTGTAATCCTTCCCTGTGCATCTACCGTTATATCTGCGTTTGTGTAACCACCTGCCGTTACTGCTGTATCGTCGAGGTTCAACACAACACTCCCCGTTGTTGGGCTTGCCGTTAAGCCCGTGCCACCTGTTACATCGTCAACGGTGTTTACTTCTGCTCCGGATTCAATTCCTGCGAGCTTGGACGCATCCGCTGAAGGGTAAGAATTCTTCGCATTGTTTGCGGTTATGTCTGCGGCTTGTTGGGTTGTGATCCCCACCTTCGCTGTATTGGCTGCAACAGCGGCATTCGCTGCAACGCGTGCCTCTGTATAATAGAGATTCCCATTCTCGTCAATGTCTCCCGTATCTAAAACCACAACGCCCGTTTGACCATTTACCGAGTCGACAGGTACGTTTGGTATATCGGTTGTGAGTGCAATCGTTCCGCTTGAGCTTGGAAGAAGTACCGTAACATTGCCCGCGTTCGGAGCGCGAAGCCAAATCTTACCCGTTGAATTCTCCCAATACGTTAACGCCCCTTGTTTGAAGTTAATATCTGCAACCGTAGAAGCAGCGTCGCTCCCTTCGATGGTCATCGCCTCGAACTCGACTTCGTTCCCTTCGGTACCCGCTGCAACTGCAAACGATAAAACACCTGGAGAGGCTTCGGTCACCGTCAATCCCGAAAGGTTGACTTTCATCTTTGCGCTGTTGGCTAGGATGTCGATATAGCCCTTCGTTGTATCGTTTAGGGTATCGTATACCTGCGCACCCGTTCCGCTTGCTTTAAACCGTGCGAGAAGCTCTTGAAGTCCCCCGTTGATCATCCACTTCTGAACGCCTGAGTTGTAAGATAGAACATCCCCTTGCTCCGGGCTTATGATGTCAACATCGGTCAAGTCGTCGAGGGTTTCAACTCCTCCCGTGTTCAAGGTTACTACCCCGTCTCCATCATCGGTAAGGGTGCCGTTGTTTACTTTGATCGTGCGAACGCTGAGGACATCGGTTGAGCCGTCGAGCGTCAGCATACGCAAGAAGCCGCGTCGAGCGTATGACGGCTCGTCTCCACCTTCGGGAGATACTCCGTCAATCGGAGCGTTACAAGCATCCCATTCGTAAGGGATCGCAACTGACAAATCCAAGAGAACACCCGAGAGGACGTTCTTCGTCTCTTCTTCAAGTGGGGTTGTTGTCGCGTTTACGACTTCATAGTCTTGAGCAAAGGTGAAGATATTCCCACCCATCCGGATATCTGCGATAATATCCTCTGCGCATTGCTCCGCATCCGATACGACTTCCTTTTGTCGTTCTACCTTGTCGCTCTTGTCCGCGGGTACATCCAAGATATATACCTCGATGTTATAAGTCTTCGTCCCGGTGTCATATGTTGCCCCGGTGTAAACCATATGCATGAGTGGGAACTCGGTAAACTTTGCGAGGTCTACATCATCCGGAGAACCGAAAGAGAATGATTTGATAAAGAAGTGACTCGTCGCGAAGTCTTCGAACCTTTCGACGATGTTATTGAACGTGATCATTTGCGCTTCTGTCTTTTAGATAGCTGAGGTGTTGGAATACGACTTGAACAGGGAGTTCCGTAATCGCGTCCATCTTGAGGATGTCTTCCCCGGCGAGGGAATAGAGGAGGTGATACCATCCCCATTTTTCGCCGATTGGATCGCTTTGTCCGCCACCTCCAGCAAAGATAACTGCATATCGTGAAGCAGTTGATTTCTGGAAGTCCAAAAAAAAAGCAGCATACCCGAGACCAAGTCCGCGGGCATCTCTTCAAATACGCTTGCGTCTTCTTTGGCGGTGTACTTCTTTATCTCGTATTTGTCTCCGAGTTCGTAGGTAACTTGCCGATAGAGTAGAGCGGTAATTTTGTGAGCGTTTGCCCAAAAATCCTCGAGGTGGTTTTCCATGTCGATCCACTCACCCGCTGTAAACTCATCCCAGTTCGGAATAAAGCCGAAGCGTTTTCCGTCCATCTCAACGACTTTCTCATGACGTGCAGTCTCTTGGGTTAGAAGATTGTCAAGATGCGCTGAGGCGGCTTCTATGAGCTTCTGAGGCATCGCACGCAGTTTCTCCACCGAGTACCCCGAACAGATAGATATCTTCTCGAGGGGGTTGTCTGCGGTCATCATGACCTGGAGTTCTCCGAGTGAGAGATCCGACCATCGGTGCGGGAGTTTGAGTTCCATCATTCTAATAACTTGATTTGTTTGGTTTCCTTATCCAAAATGGAATGCGTGAAAAATGCGTGTTTGCGTGAATCGTGCGGGTAGCCCGAAAGTTAGGGCAAAAAAAAAGCCCCGTGAGGGGCTTCTGTTGATCTGGTGGTTTAGATTCTTTCGGTAGTCATTCGGTACATAAACTTCATTCCTTGCGGGGTTTGAATCTTTTCGGTCAATTTCATACCGTCGTTAATCCATTGCTTCATAATGTCCTGAAGTTCTGCCTCGGTTTCGAAGGTTAGTCCTTGAGCTTGGATAAAAACCATAAGGTTTGAAATCTGCTCTTCGAAGTTTTGGAGTTGTGTTGGGAGGTTCATTTGTTCTGTTTGTTTCGTTTGATGTGTCAAATATACGCAATTCTTTTCGTTATCCAACCCTAAAACACATTTTTTTTCTTTTTTCTTTTCTATCCGATAGCATAAGAACCGAAGTTCGGGTTCGTTTGGTTGAATGTGATCGCGTACCTCATCGCGTCAATGGCGTGATTGAATGAATCGACTGGTTCATTCAGTTGCTTCCCGTTCTTGTCTTCCTTCCATTTGTAATTGCGAAGCTCCCGGATGAGGTTCACACTCCGAGCCGTGACAAGAAGCGGTCGCGAATGGAGGAACTGGATTCCATTTTTAACCGAATCCTTTCCCTTTCTTGCTCCGTGAGTATTGAATCCGTGAGCATGTATCTCGTCGATGCTCTTGGGTTCTGCGGAGTCACATATAACAACATCCGATCGATTGACTTGATTATCTCGGAGGACTTTTGCAATATCTGAATTAGTAAGTCTTGTCGCGTAGCAGAGTTCATCGACTGCGAAGCCGTGCCCGTCTGTATAGACTCGGACGATGGCTGTTGGGTCGTTTGTATATCCGAAGTCAACGCCGGTTGTGAGGAGCTTGTATTCATTGGGGATTTGGTTTATTTCTTTCCAGTGGGTGAAGATGGTTGCTGTTGATGTTCCTCGTTCTCCGAGACCGTATACTTTCCAAAAGTTCTCGTCTGCTGTTTTAAACCGCTCAATTTCCAAGACCACACTTTCAGGGAGGAACGGGTTGTCTTTGTACGTGGTTCGGAAGAACTCTGCGTCTTCTCGTGGGATGACTTCTTCATATATCCAATGGAATTCGTCTGAGGGGTTGTAATCGATTAATACCCTCCCGGTTGTTCGGAGGAGGAGTTGTCGCCAATCTTCAAGGTTTATCTCGTTGGCTTCGTTGATGAATAGAACGTCTCGCTTTCGTCCTCTGACCTTCTGCGGTTGGTCGATGCTAATAAACTCAACCATATTTCCATATAAAAGATAAGTCGCTTCGCTTTTATTATGAAAATCAGGGTTATAAATATCTTCGGTATTCAATATTTCAAAGAAATCCCTCATAGCTGTTGCGCGAAGCGCAGGGAAGGTTTTCCTACAAATAGTAAAAATTAAACCATTATTTTTTTGACAAAGCTCAATGAGTGCCGTTAGGATAGAGTACGTCTTCCCGGATCGTGTCCCGCCTTGGTGGACTTGAATTTTCTTTTTTGAATTTTTTACGTGGTAATATGTTGCAGGAAGTTTATTCATTTAACCAAGACAACGGTTTTCTCTCTTGTACTTCAACTTCTTGACGTTCAACATACCCTCTTTTTTTTCCTTGTGTTTTTAAGAAAAAAATCGTTGCCGTAGTATTACCTTCTTGTATTTGTTTATGTAATTGACTCTCCGCAAAATCCAAAGCTATATTTTTAATATTATCTACTTCTGATTTGAAATCTTTATCGGTTTTCAACCATTCATAAAATTGAGTACGCCCAACATCCGCTGTTTTACAAGCAGTTGTAATGACTCCCAACGTTTTTTCTAACGCTTGAATCATTGCCCTTTTTTTGTGTTCGGTTTTGTTCATCGTTCAAAGAGATCGGTAACAATATTATATTTATAACCTTGTTGATCCAACAACATTTTTATCCTTGCAATAGGCATTGCTTGATCCATCAATCCTGTTTTTCTGACAAGTTTTACAAAAGTTTCAAATTTTAAGGTTGGGTTTTTTTCTAAATATTTTGAATAGATTTCCATTTTTTTTGGATCCTTCATTCCTTGCAAAATATTTGCCTTTCCTTTAATTTGATCATACAATTGACTCCATGTTTTGCCTATAAATTCAGCGTGTTGTTGAATTAACAAGCGAGGTTTATCGTGTTCTATATATTTAATTTGTTCGTCCAAAATGTTTTGTAACATTTGTTTCTGTTCCGCTAATGAATTAAACAAATACGGGTATTTATTTCCTAATAATTCTGGGAACGTTACTTTGTTTGGAGCAACCACTACATGATTAGCCAATATGCTTTCGGCTATAGCAATGCAATAAGTTTCATGTTTTGAATTTATAACGTTCGCGTGGCATTTTTGAACTTCTTTTAAATAATCTTGATGAGTTTTAAAACTTTTCACTTTTGTATATGGACGTTCTGCTTTTTTCAAACCGTCTTTATCTCCTCCTGTTATAATTACTTGGAATTTGTAACCTTCTTCATACAATTCGTCAAATAAAGCCCATGTTGTTTTCCAATTTTTATATCCCGCTAACCTATGGTTATATAAAAAAGTATATTCATCATATTTTTTTTGTTTTGGTTGTTCTTCGCAATACCCTCCTAATTTTGTAATGCTTTTGCTTTCCAAAACTTTTATTCGATCAGGATGCAAATAATCTTTTGCCTCTTCCATCATCATATTTTTACAATATTCCGTATGGAAATAATTACAATCAGCTTGTAAACTTCCTGAAATTTGATCCGCAAGTATATGTTGGCACACATTATACATGGAAGTCTTATCTAAACTCCTATGAATTACATAATGATGATAATTAAATACTACCGCACGCCCCCTAATATCCAACGTATCTGCAAACCATTTGAAATGGTGACCTTTTTCAACAACATTATTCCAAACAATATCAATAGGATATGTATTCAATATTTTTCTTATTGCATTCGTATTCCAATGACTTACTTGTAATTTTTTACTTCTTGGAAAAGGTATTGAAATCAATTTTACAAATGGATGTAAATCGTCTCGGACGTATTTACGATTAGAATCCATTATTAGATAAAAATTGAATGTATTTTGCGGGATTAATACATTACAAATTTGTTTAATTATAATATAATTGCTGTCGGCATTTACATTATCCACCGACCACATTGGGTAAACCAAAACATTTAATCTTCTATCCGACATTTTATTGATGGAAATTGGGAAATAACGTTGTTAATTTTTTCTTCTGCTTCCTCAAAAATATTTCTTGGTATAGTTAAATCCATTTTGATATTCGCCGCTCCATCTTGAGATTGAAAATCTTTAATTTCTTCAACATCAAAATCTAAAGTTGTTGGATGAGGGAAATTAAGACCCCACTCTTCTAATTCGTACATATCCCATTCGTTTGCGAGGATATCCCAATCCCATTCCCCGAAGCCGACGTTGTCTTTTACGATGAATTGTTTCGCTTTGCTTTCTTCCCATGTAGCGACATAGACCGGAGCCTCGGTCAGTCCTGCGGCTTTGGCTGCCTTGAGCCTCATGTTACCACCGAGGACAATCATATCCGGGTTGACTACAATTGGACGCGCTTCGAGCATCTCCGGAAACTCCTTGATGCTGGTCACCAGCTTTTGGAATTTATCGTCTTTAATTATCCGAGGGTTCGTCGGGTTCGGTTTTATCTCCGAGAGTTTCATTGGCTTGATCGAGGACTGCTTCGAGGGTGTATCTGAATTCATCGTTATGAACGGCTAAGGTTAAAAGTAAAATGGCGGGATCGTCCCCGGCATGGAGTCGGATTGCTTTATCATTCTCCGTAATGAGAAGAAAATTCTTCGCATGGAGCAGGGCTTTTCTTGCGTTTCTCATGGGTGCAATATACGACCCTCAACATCTCTTGCCACGTTCTCGAGATTCTCCTTGTCGTATTGTGTCATTGGAAGAAGACGCTTAACGAGGAATGGATCTCCGCTGAAACGTTGCTCTTCGAATTTCTCTTTCTGGTCTTGTTTAAGGAATTGTCGAATATTCTCCGCGATAATTTCCCTCTCTGTTGTAGTGTAACTCATTCTGTTTCGTTTACTAGTTTTTGAAGCTCCGCAAGCATCCGACGATTGCACGAGCTGCATTGGCTCGCTTGGGTATTCGTTCCGGTAACCTTCGAATAAAGTTGCGCAAGCTGTCCGTTTGTTCTGAATTGATTCTCGGTCTTGAGAAAGGTCTTG
>Ga0213868_10002354_pt1 | contig 18196 bp, 10 predicted proteins | sample PICome_9_FD_160087 | JGI IMG/M metagenome (GOLD analysis project Ga0213868, IMG submission 160087) | Coastal seawater microbial communities near Pivers Island, North Carolina, United States - PICO127 | ecosystem: Environmental > Aquatic > Marine > Coastal | place: USA: North Carolina...
AGCTACCAGCTACCAGCTACCCCATAAACCAGTAACAGGTATTTCTCTAGTACACGATTTTTTACTTCTTAAAATACTAACAAGGCCCATGCTTTCCTGCTATCAATACCGCCGCCAACAACAAACAAGACTGAATTTTCATTTTATTTTTGTTTTTAGATACAAAACCAAAAAATTGACAGTAGGACTTCGATACAAAGCCTACATTTGACTCATAAGCCATTGAATTTGTCAATAATGTCTACTGATACACTCAAGAATGAATTGAAAAGGGCCATGATTGGTGCTCATGTCAAACTTAGCGATGATATGCTTAGCAAGTGTGAGTTCTGAGTTCCCCTTTGAATCAACATTGTGTTGTTGCATTGTTCCTCATAAACTGACCAACTATCATTCTTATTATTAGGTTTGTCTCTCGCTCAGGAACATAGCATTCCTGTAGATACGTTTGTTCTCACTTGGGAAGCATATTCCTGCAATGCAGGAGTTGAGTCCCTTAATGCTAATACATTTTCATCTTTCCGTAATGCACTACTGAAAGAAGTCGCCCCTCCTGAGACGGTGACCCCAACTCCAAAATCTGTTGTTGTTAGTAGACCCAGTATGGCAAAGCGTTCAGTAGCAAACATGGAAACTCCCAGTCCAAACAATAAAAAACTGAAAGATGGTCAATTGGAACACATCATATCCAATGCTCAAAGCTCTCCTCTCAAAAACAATAGCTCCCCCGAGACCGTCGTGTCTTCATCTTCAGCTCTTGTAACCCCCAACGTTAAAATTGCTTACGAAAATCGTAAGAATTCAGGGCAAATTATTGCATCTTACAATCCTGCTAATTTGCCGCCTCTGGAACCAAATGGTGTCAGGACTAGCGTCATCGAAGTTATGGAACCATCTTTAACAAAGCCGTACAAACACATGACTGACAAGCCTGTCCACCACGCGTTAAATAGTCGTTTGGAAGACATGTCTCAGAAAATACTCAAACAATACTTCAAAGATAATGACCATGATAAAGATGACGACAATATGGATATGGAAGATATTTTTGAACAAGTTGGTGTTCCTCGTCAATCTGTGCAATTCAATGTGGGTCGTATATGCAATGAATCTCACAGTGGAAAAATTAATGCGACCACTATTCTCCTAGAAGGATCAAGGAGTGGTTCGAATGGGGCCAGAATTTCGGTGGACGTATCACGTTTGGAGAATTACAGTTTATATCCTGGTCAAATTGTGGGGGTTAAAGGCATGAACCTCAGTGGAAGAAAAATAATGGCAGAAGAGATCATCGAAGGCGTTGAAACCAATAATGATGACCAAATGGTAAAAACGAAGAGAAGTATTTTGAAAGAAATGAATAAAACTGCACGCGGAACAAAAATTTTCACTGTTGCCGGACCATACACCACCGAAGACTTGGAATACAAGCCTCTAGAAAACTTATTTGAAAAAGTAGTAATGGAAAAGCCCGATGTTGTCATCATGATGGGACCATTTGTGGATATGAGGATGGAAAAGATTGCCAATGGAGAAATGACTGTCGAGTTTGTCGATGAAAATGGAAACCCCAAGGAAAAAGTCGTGTCTTACGAAGCATTCTTTGCAGCAAAGATTAGCAATGTCGTAGAAGATTTGTTTGAGGAAATGAGAGATAGCATCAAGACACAATTTGTCTTGGTACCAAGCACTGATGATGCCATCGCTGAGCCAGTGTAAGTCATGTTTGTAAATTACTTTTGAAATCATATCCATGTGCCTCATTGAATTCATCATCAACGTCACAGGTTTCCTCAACCGCCACTTCAAGATACATTTGCCAAAGTCATTGACCAGTTTCCAGAAACAGAACTCTTTCCTGTTGGATCACTTTGTCTCGATCGCATAGAGACAGCCGGAGGAACCATTCAACCTCGACATGCAGTAGATCGAAGGGTCCATCTGGTTGCAAACCCGTCAACGATTCGAGTGAACGAAGTCACAATTGGTGTCACTTCTAACGATTCATTCTTCCAGCTCTCTTGTGAAGAAACTAATGCTAAGTTACCAATCGGTTCTCGTCTATCACGCCTAGCGCTGCATTTCATAAGGCAGCAAAGCTATTACCCAATTTTCCCTGTTCCTGTAGTTGGTGGTTGTGATTTGAATCTTGACGTCACACAGCAAGATGCCTACGCTCTTCCAGTACAGCCTGATATTCTTTTGCTCCCTTCTCGTCTGACTGCTTTAGCTATGGATGTTGCAAATGGAACCACCGTGGTAAATCCTGGTCATTTAATCAAAGGAGCTGTACCAGGCTCATATGCAGTAATGGATATTCATCCTATGAAGGACGAAGTTCTTGAAGGTGGAGTCGACGAGGATGAAATCTCTCATGGTGTAAGAGAACGTATTCGAGTCGAGGTGCGAAGGATTTAGAAAGAAAATCTCATTGTCATTTTTTTCTCCTATCGTACGTATTGCGCACACTTCAAATAAATATTTTAGTACTATCTTAGATCTATTTCTTTACATTTACAAAAAAATCACAGCACGCACAACGAACCTGCTGTCTGCAGTCAACACTATCGGATGACATATCTCATATAATCCATGCAACGCCAATCAACGAGCTCTGATGCCCATCAAAAAAGTATTGTGTGGCTTCGTTAAAAGGTTGTTGTGAAAAGTCCTTGATGAAAAAATTGGCATTACGTTGCTGCTTCATAATATATGTCAGGACCATGCTCTTAAGGTCAACAATTACTGCACAAGGAAGATCTTATTTCCTACCTTCAAAAATCCTCATGAGAAATGCATCAAGATTTTTCAAGTATTCATCTGCCGTTTGGAACATAGATACACGTCTTCCTTCTCATCAATCTAGATATATTTCCCATACTGTTAGCCGACTGCGTGGGGGTATTGAGTATATTGACACTCCTGTGAACACAACCCTAGAGTACACTACAAATGACTATAATCGGGTATATGTAGCAGTCGGAGCGAACATAGGTGATCGCTTTCAGAACTTAATGTCAGCAATCTCCAAGCTGAATGACACGAAAGCAAAAAATTCACCATCAAAAAAGCTGATTGTAGTCACAAAGACTTCATTTCTCAGAGAAACGGCTCCAATGTATGTAACGGATCAACCAAATTTCCTCAATGGCGCTATTGAAATCGAGACTCTTCTATCTCCACATGCGTTATTGCGGCGACTAAAAGAGGTAGAGAGTGATATTGGACGAGATTTCTATAAGGGTATTCGTTATGGGCCCCGTCCTATAGATTTGGACATCATTTATTACAATAATGGGAAAGACAATCCGCAAGCAAATGCGGGTGGAATTGTTCTTGAATCTTCTAGTCTTCAAATACCACATCCACGAATGCATGAAAGAAACTTTGTGCTGGCTCCTTTATGTGACATTAACCAACATATTGTTCATCCTGTGATGAATATGTCTGCACAAGAAATGCTGTCCAGAGTTAATCAATCTGAAGACGCTGATAGTTGCGATCATATTTCAGATCACAAAAAACCATCTGCTGTGAAAGTGCTCCCTCTTCCTAGAAATAGAATGCTGGCTCTGGACAAAATTCATTTCATGGGCATTCTGAATATAACTCCAGACAGCTTTAGTGATGGTGGAAGATACGAAGGATCTGTTGATCTTGCTGTACAACAGGCATTGAAGCTTGTGGAAGATGGGGCAACTATTGTTGACATTGGCGGCGAGTCAACACGACCTGGGGCAAAGGGGGTAGAATTGGAAATCGAGTTGAATAGAACTATTCCTGTCATTCAAAGGATTCGTCAGATATCAGATGACATAATCATATCGATAGACACTCGTAATTCTGCTGTGGCTAAAGCAGCTGTAGAGGCCGGTGCCGATATTGTAAATGATGTTTCCGGGGGTACACACGATCCTGATATGTTCAGAATTGTCGCTCAACTCAGAGTACCTATTGTAATTATGCACATGAGAGGAACTCCTGAAACCATGCAAACTATGACACAGTATGACGATGTTCTTGCAGAAGTCCCTGCAAGTCTATCCGAACAGTCTCTTTTGGCAGAAGCTGCGGGCATTCCTCGTTGGCTACAAGTACTGGATCCTGGTATCGGATTTGCTAAAGATTTGAATGGTAATCTAATATTGTTGAAACACATAAACGAAATTCGGCATCGTTTAAACGATTTCCCGCTTTTAATTGGACCAAGCCGTAAAGGTTTCATCGGCAAACTTTGTAACGAATCCGTTGCAAATGAGCGTGATTTTGGCACATTGTCATCATGTCTCGTAAGTATCCTGCGAAATGACAACACAATAGTACCAACCATCCTTCGAGTTCATAATGTAAAAGGAATAAAGCAAGGAGTCACTGTATTTGAGGCTATTCTTAATGCTAATTAAAAGTAAAAGGGGGTACAAATACGATACAGTGACCAGTAAATGAGGTTCGATGCTTATCTTTCAATATAGCATGTTTGCTTGTGAAAGTCTTCAAGCGTTTATAGTGATCAATTTCAGTCACAAAATTACAATCTATTTAAAATAACATAAGTCAAAATAATATGCAATGTATTCAAGGATTAGAGATCCATTCTTTGATCAATAACCGTATGCGTTGCTACCTTCAACATTAGGAAAATGGTCCAGGATGGAACTTCGGCCTCGACTTCTTTCGTCTCGACTATGACGAACGTCTTCGCAGGCATCTTCAACATATCTCACATGAAAATGGTTGATACCACTACCGTACCACTTTCTTAACATGCAACCATGCAATTGTTTCTATTCAGTTCTATATCTATCATCATAGTATTCATGAGGATGTAAGTGTCCAAAGAGTTCGAAATCTGAGTCCTGGAGCCAGCATAGTACAATTTGATATTGGTCTATTTTGTTCATCTCAGCAAAGGAGCTCTAGAGATATCACCTCCTACTTAACAATCATAATCATGCATTTATTTTCATGTTACTCATCTATTTCATGATAGAATTCATGAAGACAAATATGAGAATCGGAAGAAATTCGAAATCTGAGTCATCAAGCCAGCATAGTACTATGGAAAACGCTTGACCTTCCTTCTTCCTTTATCCTTCAACTAGAAGAAAGAGTGTTCATTTTACACTTCTACTCCTTATCAGCAGACATCGACTAAGAATTGATTCTCTCTTGTCAAGAAAACAATTTCATACCTTTCATGAGAAGCAGGACATCAATTTTATTATCATGCTTCTTCATCGACTTTGTATCATCATTTGTGGTCCATGATATTCGTCAGAGAAAAGTTGTCCCTCCATCAACTACTTTGCACGATACAAATATCAAGGATGATTTGTCTACTTCTCTGGATCTTAGGCCTTTAATGGCTCTTGTATCTAAGTACGCCTGCACTAAACGAGGGAGGGAAGCAATCCTATCATTATTTAGACCGCATAGGTCATCAGATAAAATCTTTTCATTCACTCCACAAGTTTCAAAGAGAAAGACCATAATATCCAATTTATCTTCGATCAAAACGTTTGCTCGTGACAATGAGCGAATTAAGAGTGGTAATACTGAAAACATAATGAAAATAGCTGATTCACTTGAAGAAGTTCAGTTGGAACATCAGTTTGTCTCTAGCGCCATGTCTATTTTGAGTGATCATAAGAACGGACAATCGAAGAAATCTGAAAACACCGTACCATTAGCTCTTCCTCCAATCTACACCGATGACACTTCTCCTTGGAATGTTGGTGATTCTGCAGATACTGATGACGATGATTGGTTAGTAAGTCTATTATCTGGACAATTCTCTCAAGATCTCGACTTTGAAAATGTTATGCAAGCAGAGCAAAATGTAAAACGAACTTTGGCTACATATCAGTGGTCTCAGCTTCATCATACGCAGATTCATTATCCATGCTTCGCAACTATTTTTAGAGATGTTGACATAGATGTATTAGAGGCAGTGTATCACGAGATTAGAGATAAGGTGAAGATTGTGAAAGGCCCGATAACATTTAATGATCCATCCGGTGCAAAATCATTCGAATTTAAGCTAAACACGGCCGTGTTTCCTAACCTCTCTATTCTTGCGAGTAAAGAAACTAATCTACAAAATCAGATAAATGATATTGTGGATAATCTAATGGCTAATAAGAAGTACGCGAGTCAGCTGCGTGGTCTTTCAAGGAACACACCTGAACCTTACCTCTTGGATGGCCGTGTGGTTTTCAATGCACCGAAAGAAATTGCAAAATCAATCGGTACGATTCGCGGACACTCGAAAGGAACATCGTACTGTTTTGTGGAGCCAAAAGAAATCGTTCAATTGGGAAACGAAATCGAAAGCGTGAAAGATGAAATCAATAGGATTGAAAATGGAATAAAAAATCATATTATTTCAACATTACTGAAAAATGCTGTAGCTTTAAACAAAGGTCTAAATGCTGTGGCTAGAATCGACTGCATATTTGCTCGAGCAGCGTTTGGCATTGATTTTCAAGGAGTTATACCAGTTGTTGGTTCAGAAGGTATAATTGATGTTAAAGACTTTTGTCATCCAGTTTTGGCATCAAGAATGTGTGAAAATACTGTCCCTATTGATCTCTTAGTCTCAAACAAAAAAGGAGAACAGTCGCTTATTATCAGTGGTCCGAATGGCGGAGGCAAAAGTCTTGCCATGAAAAGTTTTGGACTTTGCACCATGATGAACAAATTATCAATACCCATCCCTCAGGATCGCTCTATTTCACTGGACCATGTTCCACCAAGAATTGATTTTTTCGATGATATCCTGACCGACTTTGGAGATCACCAAAATATTCTTAGTGGTGAATCAACTTATATGTCTACTTTGAATACATTAGCGAATATTCTTCAAAGAGTTACGGAATCGGCACATCAGAAAGAAAGTAATGGGACTCCATATTATTTGATACTTCTCGATGAGCTTGGTGGAGGCACTGAACCTGAGTCTGGAGCGTTCATAGCCCAAGCAATTCTGGAACAGATTCTAAACAATAGCGGAACACGAACAGTAGTGACTACTCATTCTAATGTTTTGAAGGCTTTGTCACTGTCAGACGATAGATTTAATACTGCCAGCGTCCTTCTTCGATCTACAGATTCTAGTGACAAGATTCAGCATCCATCTTTCAAGCTATGCTACGGAATAATTGGTAATAGTTACGCACTAAGTGCTGCGTCAAGGACCAGTCCACCTCTCCCGGATGATGTGCTTAACAGAGCTGCAAGTCTGATGTCATCCGCAAAAGATAGCGGGGGAGAACATATTAGAAGAACGTCAGAGGCAATTGAAAGAGAGCGGGATTCATTATCAGTAACTTTACAGCTTGCGAAAGAGTATAAACATGATATGCTACGATGTCGCGATGCCCTCTATTTATTGTCTCGATCATATTCAGAACGTTTTTCAAATATAGAGAACCGCTTGGATACGATGATCAAGGAGATGAAGGATAACAAAGACCATTTCACACTTGTTGGTGATTCCTTGGCAACGCTACGTCTCCTTAAAGAAAAAGCTAAATCTAAAGAAGAAATGCTCAAATTGAAGGGGATGCGTTCAGTGACTATGTCGGATATATTAAAATGCGGAGAGAGTGTTATAATTATTGAGGGAGACTGGAAAGGAGAAATGGGCACGATTTCTCAATCACAAGACGATGCTACTTTCGATGAAGTAGTCGTCGACATAAACTTTGAATCTGGTCTTTTGCTTTCCGATTCCAACATTACAACGAAATTGAAGCGATCATATCTGGCGGTATGGGATTATCCAAGTGATGAAGCTGAGTGGAAAACCGATCTCCAAGAAAGTCCACTACCAAGCTTACGAATGGCAAAGAACAACCTAATGAGTGTATTGAACAACCTTCAAAAGTCTTCGGAATTGTCAACAAAAACGGAAACAAAATTCAATAATGATAGTACTTCAAAATCAAGTTTCAGTTCATCTCGAGAGAGAAAATCGGCGAAGAAAAAGAGGAAGTCCAAAAAGTAAATTTTACCCTAATTCTGCTGTTAACCGACTCTTCCGCCTTCACCAGAACCGAGCGAAACGCTTGCGTGGAATGCATCTTCTGCATTTTCTTCATCGCCAAGTTTTTTCAGAATGATTCCATATCTATGCCAGGGCTCAGGAGAGTTCGATTTAAGTGTCACAGATTCACTACATATCGAGCGAGCGAAGCATATTGATTCTTCATCATCAGACATAATAGCTGCGTAACATATGGCATGCTCAATGAAATTTCTCAGAGGAATGTTGGGCAGATTACTATAGTGAATGTCTGGTTTCAATTTCGTTAACTCGTCATCAGAGACAGTCCATCCAGTTCGAACCTCGCGCAATAGCTCAACGACTTTAGCCCAATCATCTATGTTACGAGATCCGGTTGAATCACTGAGTAACAGACCCAACATATGGGCAGCTGAAACCAATCTGGCACCCGTCGAGGCTTGCGATTGCATCTTGACTTCAATATCCTTACTAATGTTTGATCCACTTAGCGCTTTAGCTATTTTTGTTATGAGAACATCACTGTAGTCTTCCGCGTCAGAATGTTTACCCCACGCCTCTCTTAATTTTTTCCATCTTTGATCATTCGGTTGAATTGCACCGCTCGATGTCAATCGAAACAGAACAAATGTGGCTTCAGACAATACAATAGATGTCGGAGGTAACCATGTCAAAACATCTTCCAAACATAAAATTTCATTTCCCCCCATTATACTATCAGGGAAAGCGTCAGCGACTTCGTGATTTGTACTTTTCACTATATCATTTAATTCAACATCTGCATTTTGCCCAAACAACGTTTTGAACATCGATGACGCGGATGTCGCAGCTGATTCAATAATTTTTCGTTGTTGCGAACCAGGTACTCTTCTACGAATATGAGTGCTCGAGGTACCATCATATCCACTATACTCAAAGATTTTTCCAAAACTTTCATCATATATTCGTAGAGCTACACGGTCCGCAGTAGCACCACTTCGATCAATTATGCTGGTAGCTCCAGCAGCATTCATTCTCGTGTCAAAGAAAAGGAAGCCACACGGCTCAAAATATTGCACACCATGGCCAGTAAAAGTTGATGTACCTTCTGAGGATCTACCCTCAACGTCATAAATATGTGAAAGAGCCCACGCTGCAACTCCAGCGGACCCAGTTTTGTCCCGAGATATTGCCATTTCTGCTAATTGCTCAGCCTCGCGTACGCGTCCACCCAAAGCCAGCCCAAGCGAGATGAGAGACGAACCCAATGCATGACCTTGGATAGCTGTTTGACCGGAAGCTCCTCTCTGACCTCTCTCGTTCCAGTAAGAAGCCACTGTAGTAGCAGCATTGAATGCAGCTGCATTATCAGTCAAGTAATAAGAAAGGTCCATAATCAAACTTAATGCCAAAGCGTCTCCGGGACACTTTTCTAATAATTTACATAGCGTTGCCAATGCTTTGTCTGGCTCATTATTCATCAAATATTGAAGTGCTTGCAAATGGTTTCGTTCTCGGGCCAAGAGTGCATCAAAATGGCGCATTACCACTGCTGCACCAATAACTTCAACGAATGAAAATTCTAGATCAAAATCTTCTGTGTCAATTTTTTTCAGATAAGATACCCCGCTATTTGTAAGAAGAGGGGAAAATGCAGCCACAATTAACATTGGGGAATGTGTTTTCAGAACACCACCAGCATCTCTTTCTGTCCATCGTAGACAGTGTCTGATTAAATCAGCCCAAGTTATAGCAGAACTATGTGCAGCCTTGATGCGAATACCGAATTCATCACCTCCATTATTATATGCGCGACCTTTTGATACGATTTGAATTAAGTGAGCATCAAATGCAAGTACAGTCTCGGTAGGCGTAATTGAAGAAGATTCATGTTTAAGAAATGAAATCGGTTCACCAAAGAAATCCATGCAAATACTACTATTATGAGGTATTCCTTGATGAGAAAATGTAGATCCAAATCGTACAACATGCCTATTGCTATGGCGAAGGTGTGAAACGTTGAATCTACTGTGTATTCGTACTGCAGTGATCCTAGCAGTCTTTGCAAGAACTGGATATCTGTAAAGATGACTCCCCAATAATCTTCTCATAGATGTTATAAGAAATATTTTGGACTGAAGATACCTGTTGTAAGATGCAGAAACCGATCAAACTTAAAGTGGATAGTAGAGTAGTAGACATGGTTACTCGTTGTCGTAGCGAGAGTGAGGAGCGAGGAACGAGAAATGCACAAAAGCTAGAATGGATAAAATATGGACCTTGTTAGTCCTAAAGTTATGATTGGTCTTGCTTCTTGCTTTCTTTAGGCGTACCACGATGCTGTTTATAACTTATCAAGATCGTTGACGAAATCTTGAACATCATCAAATCCGTCGAGTCTCATTTCATTTTCAAGAGAGAGATTCGTTATTTGTTCTTCTTCTTCTCTTTCTTTCAGCTTTTTCCTTAATATCAATGACTCTTTCTCCTTATCTTCTGCAATTGATTTCCATCTTTCAACCTCTTTTTCAAGAAATTGCTTACTATGTTCGACAGTACTTTTACCTTGAATCGCATCGCGAATAAAAGCATCTTCGCCCTGATTAGTCATACACCCATAAGGAAATGGACTTAATGAGGCCTTTGCAGAGTACATACAATGACGGTCAGTCCAAAGACACACATTTCGGAGCAAAGATGAAAGTGGCATAAGAAGTGCGCCTTTTCCTTCATGCTCTTGGTCACCGAGAGATATGCCTTTGTAATCTGGGTTGATCAACTCGGATTTATCATCAAGATACTGCCATAGACAATGTGTTCTCTGGCGAATAGAATAAAATAACTCGCGCTCTTTTTCTGTGTCAGTTAGAAAAGTACCGAATCTACAAGAGTATACATGCTCAGAGATTACAAGCAGGTACTTAGTGTTGAACTCGAAGAAGTTAGGGTATTGGTTTACAATCTGAAACACGCAATCGAGAAACTGGATGAAAATCGGCGAGAGTTGTCCTTCGTCCAGTTGAGCCCCAGGAGTACTGGTATTTTTATCTCCACGACGTTCACCATGACCTGACCGTAAACGAAACGGGTGGCCAAGTGCTAAAAACTCCTTTTCAATTAAGCACGAAAATCCCACCCGTGTACGGTAGAATGGATCAAGCAAAATTTGAGAGAGTGCGCTTACTTGAGACGTTCTATCCCAACCGTGGCTACAATGCAATAATACCGGAAGGCGATTATAACGTACATGAAATGCAGCCTGCCAAGAAGCTGATAATATAGACCTAATGCTAGAAAGCCACTTTGTTTCCTCGATAAGTTGCATCCATTGCGAATCATTGACAGTTGAACTATTGCATAGAGCATTCAACTTTTGATATGCATCTCGAACGGCATGTATATTTCCAATACCATGAAAACTTAAAGTTGTATTCCTGTAGTATGATGTATTCTCATAACCGTAGCCTTGTGTTCGATTAGCTACAGCGGATGATTTTGGTCTCAAATCGAATATTTTGACCATACATTTATCACTAAATGTAGCAAGATCTCTATCTGCAAATGTTTCTAACATCAAATCAGATTCATTATTTGCACCTGTCAGCATCTTAAGAAATGCTATATTTGGTCGTTCCAGAAAACGACCCTTCATAACAGCTTGCGCATTTGCAAATGCGGCACATTCTCCAATATTTTTTATAAATAGCTCATCAGCAGTTGACCTGTTACCCTGGAATCCTACCCTTGGTTGAGAACTACGCCATATCGAGGCTCCATCGAAACGACTGGCCCAAACCAAAGTTTGCATCCTGCCGCCGCTTCGAAATGCTGCAGTTTGCCGAATCAAAGTCATCCCATTCGGAGTTTTATCATCAACGGTTGAAGGTCCAAAAGTTATCGAGGGATAAGACGGACACATACTGTAATTTGCATTAGCATTTAAATATGGCTGCCACGGGCATTTCGTATCGTCATCAACACGAATCATTCTATTGAACTCTCTTAAAGGGTCATAACGGCGAGGGGTGGCTACTGAAGTGATTCGTTTGACACCATCGATTACTTTCGTGCTAGATTGTACTTCGCTACGGCGGGCTTCAAAGGCGTATAGATAGGCGAGATTTGTTCTGCCAGGAAAAGCATTGGCATGAATAGCGTTATAAGCTTTATTAAAATCAGCATGCGAATCAGTTGCAAATTGGATAAAGCGACCATTATCCTTGCTATATAATATCACTGTTCCACCGGGCATAAACTCATTCATGTGCTCACTATAACCACTACTACTTGTAATCATAGGAATAGCGCTAGAGTAGAGTTGTGCACTTGATTGTACTGTCCCACTTATTTTCTCGATACGCTCCACTGAACTTATCGGCATCTGCAGTACATGATGTGTATTACCAGTGCCTTTCTTTTGAGAAATGAACATATATTGGAAATGCTTAGACACAGATGCACTCTCTAACCACTCTTGGACCTTGTGGGATGTTTCCATAGAAAGCGTGTCGTTAGAGCTATCCGTGAATTCCGATTCTTTGAAGCTAAAAACCGCAATCCGATAAAAAGTCAACAAACAACACCACACTACATCAGTGGAATGCGATTCATGACCAAACCCTTCAGATCCAACACCTGTGTGAGCAGAGGCCGTATCTTTAACATCACGAAGATGAGTAAGAAACATGGATACATTTTCACCTGGCAGTAATGGTCCGATAGCAGACAAGATTACAGCTCTGTGTTTCATGTATACACACAAGTATGAAATAAACAAATGAGTGGGCAAGTAATAATCAATCCAAAATAGTGTTTGTGAAGCAGGAAGGAACATACCGTCTCTTGGATTCATCCATTTGATTCGCGGTAGGAACATTCTGCTGATGTGTTTGAATTTGCACATTCTGGATTTGTCCTTGAATTATTGGATTTATGTGAGATGCACCATATACAATTTGCGTCCGAGAATCAGTTGAATTTGAAATTTCACTAGTTTGAGAGTTATTTGCAACCAAGGATTGTGAGGATGGACTTGGTATTGACTGCGAGCTACCGGCCTTAGCTGCATTGTGCATCGTTGTGTGAACGGCATCTTGAAATTTGGACGCAAATGAGGAGAAAGTTGAGGTTGTTTTGGATACGATACTAGCAACACTCGCTGCAGCATCAGCTTTGGTATAGGAAGGTCCATGATATATTCCGGATTTAGGATTCGGAAGAATAGTTTGAGGTGACACAGAGGTCATTACTGTAAGAGGGTCCTCCTTCACAGAAACAGTTTGTTTTCTAACAGTGCCATTTAATGTCGTCGACGAAGAGTTCCCGTTTGAGGCTGACACAGGTTGGGGCAATGCCAAAGGATCATCCATGTTTGTGATCTTTTCAGAAGAATCCCAGTTGTTCTCTGTTGGAGGAACATCAGCTAACGCTGATACTCCCAAAGGAACACCGTCCTCCTCGTCGTCGGAATCAATAGAAAAATCGACAAATTCATTCAAATCACTACTCATATCTTCTTTCGCTGCTTGAGTTTCGTTAATGACTTCGTTTTCACTAGGTAGCACGAGTAGTCATGATTCATGATTGTCATGATCAATGAAAGTGCGGTAGGAAAATCAGAAAATAAATGAAGTTCCAAGTACACCATTAAAGTTAATAAATCGCGCGCGGGTGAGTGAGTCAGACACAACCATGTAGGCTCGGGATGAATACGGGTTTGAATTATTTTTTATTTTATTTTTTTTTATAAAATGACCCAGTGACCAGTACGTAGTCCTACGTACTTCCGGAAAAACCGTGTAGGCTCAGGCTCAGGATGAATACAGGTTTGAAATCAGTGGCCTAGCTAGGATTACTTAGTGACCAGTGACCACCTTTTTATTCGCCATTTCTCTCTCCGTTAAACATACGAACGTATTGTACTTAACGAGAGGAATAAATCGCTGTCTTCAAATTTATTAACAAGGCTATGTGGCAAAAGTGACGTACTTTGGAAAGTCATGATATGTTAAGGTCCCTATGGACCCTAACCAATTAAGGGATAAACTAAAGTCCTGCTTACTTCATCGATCGACTCAGAGATCATTAATCTAGATAAGCTAACTGCTTCAGCAATAGATCAGAGGATCCAACCATGATGATAGCTGGTGCTGACGGTGGCTTTCTGATTCGGAAGGCCAGTTTCATCTTCTCTCATCGAAAACTTTATTTGCTCTTTTTATCTCATGTTCTTGTGACTATTGTCGTATTCGGTGAGTTCTCGCCATTGTGATTTCGTTTTCACTACTGTACACTGCTGCTGGTGCACTGTTTCTCTCTAAACAATCTAGAAGTGGTGATGATTACTCCTGTAGTACTAGTACTGCTATGCTTCTACCACTCGCTACTCCAGTCGGCATGTTTATACGACGCACGCTCTAGAGACGAGGAGCTCCTCCAGATAGTCGTACACGACTCTAATCATAGTTGCTTGATGATCATGCTACTTGCATTGTTGACTATTCCACGATATATTGAGTCTTGCTGGTGCTACTATACCATTTTTCATCTTCAATGAAAATTTAAAATCATATCTTATCTTATTTTCTTTTTCACTCACCACCAAAACAAACAACCATCAGCTCATTATGCAATGACCAAACACCATGCTCGAGACTCATACCTACCTCTCGACGAAAGCAACAGGTCCATCAAGATTATTGCGCCAACCATTGCCTTTGCAACGAAACACTTGATTCATTTCCAGCTGGCCATCATACCATTGACCATGTGCAGGTTCACTAATACTCATTTGGCATCAACGACCATCTATCGTTTCTTACCATTCGAAGACCTTACGAAATATCACATTGCAATTGGATATACTACCGTATTTTTTGTACTTGTAGCATTTGTTGCCTTTGTAACTTACTACGGTACACTATGTGGAAAAGGCGAGCAAGATTTCTGCACTAAACTCAGTTCGGAAATTATGATTACGGGTTATGGCCTATTTCTTTGTTTCGCAGTGACTGGTGTCTCGTCATACTACAGATTTCACATCAAATACCGCTGGTTCTAGTACAACATCCATCAACTCTTTGTCGTCGCATTTTTTTTATCCATAGTTCATACAATTGACAGTGTCCAGCGATCAGAGGGAGGAAGAAGTCAACCCTACAAGTGGCTTACAGCATCTTTCATTTGGTACATCACAGACCGTGCTGCGATGTCGACAAAGCATAAGTATAGAACATCAATGGTTGGGTATGACATCATGAACTCAAGCAAATCCACAAAGGGTGACAATGGTGTCATTTATCTCAAATTGAAACGACCCGATCTATTCCAATTTGAGGCAGGACACCATTGTAAACTCAAGATAGTTCAGATCGATCCTACCTGGCATCCATTTTCTCTTGCATCATCGCCTGATTCGGAAATATTGGAGTTTTTCATCAAAGTCAATGGTAAAGGTTCTTGGACTTACAAATTGCTCCAGTTGTTCGTATCGAGAAATGGAAAAGATGATGAGTTAGAACCGTTTATTGTTGAAATCATGGGGCCATCGGGATCACCGATTGCAAATCAAAGCAGCTACCATTCAGATGCACTCGTTATTGGAAGTGGAACTGGTTTTGTTGCAAGTCTAAGTCTGTTGCAGCAGCATGTAATGCGATGTGTTGCTATGAACCCATCCATGTACATATCTCAACGAGAACAACATTGGAAACGGGTAAATGGCATTTCTGATGCAATGCATGATAGAAAACGGCTCTCGAACATTAATGATGGCGAATATTCTGGAAGTTCAAAGATGGCATCTTCCGAAGATAGATACAAAAATGCGCAAAAAGCAGAACGAAATGTGTTCTATCACATTTCAGCCTTCCTCGGATTTGCAATTGGCGTCCTTTCCTTGGCATTGACTGTTTCATGGAATAACTTGCCTTATCAGGTTTCAAGACACTTGGATACTGTGCTTATGACTGGTACATGTATCTTCCAGGTGTCATTCTTAGTCTTGATTTATACTAGGCAAATCATTCCATCTTTTGGATTTTTCATCGATGTTGCTTTTGTACTATCAGGTCTCGTTGGAGATTGGTATTGGATCAGCCATAAAGGCTTAGGCAGTCTGAACTCATCGGATCAAATCATTTATTTTGTATGGATGAGTTATGTGATTGGACGTTTTTGGTACGAGATTTGCTCCGAAATCTACCTCAACCCGTTAAGCATTGTAAATCATAAGCAGACCAACGTGTTTGATAATGTGTGGATTGAAAGGTCGCCAGACATCATAATGAAAGCTTTCCCGATATATGAAAAGCTATGGAATGCACTAGAAGATGCATGGGGAACGGAGTTGACAAATGAAGCATTCAATATTCATATCTACTGCACGGGTATGCGAGACGGTGGGCTGACGGATCTACATTCCATGATATCCAATTCAAGACTCAACATACAAGAAGATGTACTTATTCCGGGCAGGCCATCTTTTCCCGATATCTTGAAACGCCACTCGTTGTTGTTGAATACCAATAAGGACACGTCGTCGACTGTCCTCAGTTTTTGCGGATCAGAAGTACTGGCGTCTTTTGTTTCAGAGGCCAAGGTATTGCACGACATTTGGCTAGCGAGCATTGGTATGTTACAGCATCATTATGAAATACAGTTGCATAGTTATGGTGGCCTATTCAACACCCGAAAAAGCGCTAAGAAAGCTCAAAGTGGAAAGCATACTCAGCCAACAAATTCAACAACGGATCCTGGAGGAAACGAGGATAATTTCGCTCTTGCTAGGAGTATTATGTGGCAGTCGCCGATTCTTCGAGAACTTGATATGCTGAAGGATGAAGAATTAGGATCCAATTATCATAACAACACACACATTAGACACTTGAGACACACGAGGCGAGAATTAGAGCGCAAATTTTGGAGTAAACAGCGGTCAGTCCTAAATGGAACATCAGATCATTGGGACGATGGCAATGGAGAAGGGGAAAAAACAGCCGAATCTAATAATTTCTTCAATGAATTGTTTTCCGGTCAAAATGTTAGGAAGGACAAGTCAATTTTTGGAAGGAAGTACTTGATAGGCAAAACGGTAAGAATTGTTTTGTATCACATTCATGGTTTTTAAAACCCTTTCCAACTGCAAATCTCTAAAACGTGACAAATATAGATTTACACCAGAAATCATACATACGTAAAGAAAGTTACATTACGAAGCAAAGGGATCAAATTTGCTGCCAAAGTTATCGACAAGGCGAAAATTACAAAGTCAGAGGTAAAAGACTTTCAAAGAGAGATTAAAGCCTTACAACTTCTTGTCCACCCAAATATCATTCAAATGCATGACTCCTTTGACGAACCGGATTTTTATGCCATCATCTTGGACCTTGCAGTTGGAGGTGATGTTCTCGATAGAGTCATGAGGAGACACAGTTATTCCGAACTAGATGCTAGAACAAGTATGAACGCCTTACTCAGCGCAGTGGCGCATTGTCATTCCCACAAAATTGCTCATCGTGACATAAAGCCCGAAAATGTACTATTTTTATCGAATAATGATGAAACTACGCTCAAACTATCGGATTTTGGCTTTTCTGTTCGAGCAGAAAATGATCATTGTCTTTTGACTCAATGTGGTAGTCCGTTTTATGTTGCTCCAGAAATTCTCCATGGTGTCCCTTATGGTGTGAAAGCTGACTGTTGGAGTGTCGGTGTGGTTGCTTACATCTTGCTGTCAGGTTCCCTTCCTTTCTACGGAGACACATCGAAGGATGTATTTCGCGCTGTGAAGAAAGGTAGATTTGAATTACTTTCCGAAGAATGGGATGGTGTCTCACCAGAGGCCAAGGATTTGGTGACACATCTGCTTCAGAGTAACCCTGATAGAAGAATGAACGCAGAGGAGGGGTTGAATCATAAGTGGATGTCTATTGAAAGCGATCGACTCAACAATATTGCCCTGAACCTCAAGAAGCTTCGTTCTTTCAATGCAAAGAGGAAGTTACGTCAGGCTGTGTTTGCATTGATAGTGATGAACAAGCTGACATCACTAGGATCACGCTTTCGATCACAACTTGCCGAGGGATAGTTGTGCAACACCATATTATATTTAAAATAAGTTAAGATAAAACAATCAATAGTCCCAATTAATTACCTAGAGAGAGAGAGAGAGAGAGAGAGATGTCCTTTTAC
>Ga0213868_10002357_pt1 | contig 18184 bp, 13 predicted proteins | sample PICome_9_FD_160087 | JGI IMG/M metagenome (GOLD analysis project Ga0213868, IMG submission 160087) | Coastal seawater microbial communities near Pivers Island, North Carolina, United States - PICO127 | ecosystem: Environmental > Aquatic > Marine > Coastal | place: USA: North Carolina...
CACTCACCATTGCCATTTATTATTTTCTCATCACACAACAGTCCCAGACATTGGACTTATGCCTTGATATGATGCGAGCATCTGCTTCTCGTTCTGTCGCCTGCATTATTTTCCATTCACTCCCTTCAGGTTCAGCTGCTTTTCAGGTGAATGCCTTGAAACGAAACATAATGACACGAGACATTCATTCTTCATTCACGCCCTTGCAACTTGGAATCAATCAAAATGGGAAAAGATCCGACATGAATTCATTGAAAACTGATTCATCGATTTCTTCTACAAGTAATGAATCGTTTTCATCGGCTAGTGCTAGTTCTGATATCAGTTCTGCTCGTGGAAGAAATGCCGTATCGCTTTTACCAGTGTACTTAACAGATGCAAGATCTGTTACTAAATATAACGCCCAGAGCTCACCAAATGGTGCACTACAACTCAGTGTGGCAGAGAATCAAATGCTTGAAGATCTGCTGGTTCCTGCTCTTCGCAAATTCTCTTCAGAATGCAATGATGATACGACAGTAGAAGGTCTATTTCGTTCAGATCAAATTTATTACCAACCTACACATGGGCGAGAAAAAACGCGACTTGCGGTGGCAAGCTATTTGGAAACTATTCTAAAAATACCTTCACAGAAAAAGCTTGATGTAGATGGTATTGTCTTAGGAGCAGGATGTAATGCAGTATTAGAGAACCTCTGCTTCACCTTAACTGAACCTGGAGATGCGGTGCTTTTACCTACTCCATATTACGCCGCATTTGAATTCGATCTAGTAGCCAGAGCAGCGTTAAATATCGTCCCTGTAAATACTATGGATTTTCATCCAGAATGCAATCAGGAGGATGGTCAATCTATAGTGAGGGAAAAGTACTTCCCTAACAGAGCTTCTCTTGATGCAGCATATGAAAAAGCATTGGCCAGTGGCTCTCAACCCAAAATTCTGTTGCTAAGTCATCCAAATAATCCTCTTGGTATTTGCTATCCTCCATCTGTAATCAAAGAATGTATAGAGTGGGCACGGGAGAACAAGATTCACTTGGTTTCAGATGAAATATACGCGGGTTCGGTGTATGAAAAAGTGAATGCGGACGGTGAAGAAGTATTTCAAAGCGCATTACATTTAGCTAGTTTTGATGCACAAAGCTCTACAGCAAAAGGACTCGGATTAGGACCATATATCCATTTTGTATATGCACTATCAAAAGATTTTGCGTTGTCTGGACTCCGAGTAGGAGTCGCTTATTCAGAGAACGAAGAAATACGATTACCGATGCAAAAACTTAATGACCTTTGCCAAGTTTCTTCCCAGACGCAATTAACCGTTGAAAATCTGTTAACGTCTTCCTGTGAGCGTGGAACGAATTGGGCGACAGATGAATTTCTTCCCGAAAATCATCGTCGGATTCAGGAAAGAAGTCTTCGGTTACAAAAATGCCTAGACGAATGTAGTATACCTTATTTAAAGGGAGATTCAGGTCTATTTCTTTGGATGGATTTTTCCGAGTTTTTAATCGGTGAGCCAAAAATTGGTCAAGGTGTAGTTGAAAGTGACGAAAGCAAGGATGTCCGGGAACGGTCACTTTATCTTGAGTTAATGCATGAATTTGGTCTTCTCTTTACTCCAGGCAGATCGATGAGAGCTGAATATCCAGGCTTTTTTAGGTGTGTATTTACTGCAGCATCAGATGAAGAGTTTTCGTTGGGTCTAGACCGAATCAAGAAATACGTAGCCACCAAAAGATCTTTTTAAAAATAATTCTTAAAGGAGTTTCAATGCTATTGTGTGTATACTATCGCTTATACCGGGCCGATTGAATGGCATTTGCGCGCAATGTGCCAAGAACATCCATGCAATATCGTAAAATGTGAAAGTGCACTAGGTCATCGTTTTCCATGATTGTTATCATAGACTCAAACTTTGTGTTTGAATCAGATGACAAACCATTCTTCTCGTTTTCGACTTCCGACTCAATATCTTCTATTATGTCGATGGCTGTTTGAGCCCATGAGGCGAAATGATGTAAAACTTCTTTTTCTCCGCGGACTTGGATTTTTGCGTGTCGCCTATTACTGAATTTTGGATACGCATCTTCGTTCAATAAATCACTAATATCTTGAGCCAAAGAGCAATTATATTCCTTAAGAGCACTGGATACGATATCCAGCAGTAGCTTCATAGCAACTTTCTCATTGCGAAGGTTAATAGGGTGACGAATATCTCGGCAAGTGCGGAAGACACCAGAATTATACATAGATCTGTTTCCAAATATCCCACCATTATTATCGGGACCATTTGGCTTATCAGCATTTAAACTACTGAAAGCGCGTCCAAAGTATAAGGAACTTCCAGTGTCTCCAAATGGCAATTTTGGTGCGTTGGCCATAGTTTTCAATTCGTCTTTGTTGGCAGATAGCACTCGAAGCATGCTAAACAAGATCTTAGTGTTTTCGTTGTTCGATGCACACAGTCTCACTCGTTTTGTAAGTTCCAAGGAAGAATCGTCGCTCGTAGTGCTATGAGATCTTACCGTTCGATTTCTTAAATTTAAAACGTGTTCATTTAATGCATCCGCAAAAGCTTCTAATATGGGTTGACCATCACCTCCAAAGCTTTGAGCAGTGGCTGCGGCAATAACCGCAGAGTGAAAATTACCTTGGATATTATTAGTATTAGAATCTGAACGTATCCAAAACTCATACCTGTCATCGTAGAGTTCATCATCGGGGGATAACGACAATTCGATAGGTACTTCATTGGGACAGAAACCATCTAGTTCTCGGTTGTCCTCTACTGCGAATCCATAATTGAGAAGGAACCTATGGTTGCATTTCTGGCCATATGAGTCAAATACTTGAGACGAAGCTCGAATAGGTTGAAGGCTAAAACATAAATATGTTAGGGTCCATAAATCAAAATAAATTATTGACAGGAACATTACTCACGTTGTGATGATAAATGCATCCAGATCATCATCAAATGACCACTTTGTTTCTCTCGGTCTTTGGTGATTTAGCATATCAGCATGAGGAACGAGTGCACTAGTCCTACGCCCATCAATTTGTAACCCAAAATTTCTGCTACATACAACCATTCTAGCCCATTTGAATTCTTCCAAAGTCGCTATTTGCTTTAATTGAGGAGCAACTTGGCAAATTGATTCATAATCTTCGGTAATTGCTTCTATTCTCTCTGAGATTTGAGTCAGCAGATACGACCCTGTTAGATATTCTAATTCATAGTCTTCCCAAAATATTGGGATATTCTTTAATGTTTTTGGAAGGATGTCATAGTATGGTTTAAAGAAAGACTTATCACCATTTACCTTTCGATCCCACAAAAGAAAGATCATTAGAAATATATGCTTCGGAGCGTCTAGATCAAGGTCTGAACGAAGAATTATCTGTCCAATTTCAGTTGCTTGACCCATTTCTACAGTAATGAGGCACTTTCGAGGTATGGAAACACATATAGTGTCTGCTGGAATATCAGTTTTTGCGTGAACTCCTCGCATTTCACTTTCTAATTTGAATTCCTCGATACCCTCAGCCTTCTTTTCCTCCTCGTTGTCTTTGGTAGCAATCTTAATACTTTCAAAGTCGTCATCATAACACCGAAGTTCTAACTGTATGAGAAGATATACATGAATGGATTGTCGTTAGCAAAATAATTGGACTGATAGATGAAAAAAGAAGCGTTTTTCACTTCCTGCTGGTTTTCGTACCTGACTGAATTCAGCTTTGTTTTCAAGAAGCCACTCTTCGAATACTGCAAATTTATCTTTCTCTCTTTCTCCTGATGTCCTCATTATTTCAAGCATTAAATAGTATCCCTATACAGCTGTCCTGTACTGTATTTGTATATTACTATTTCTTGTACCGTTGTCTGTTGTCTGTCGGCAGCCTGTCTGTCCTTGTCGATGAAATCCCCACCCAACCGGACATGGTATAAACAATAGAGAGCAATATTTTTATTTTACACACAGTGTTTACTGTTTACTTTGAGAGTTTTCATCACCTTTTGATTCAGAAAGTTCGAATATTTTCTGAAGCAGCTTGTGCACTGACGAACGGACAAGGCTTTCATTAATTTGAATACATGCACTTAAAACTGGGGTCAGGGATGAGATGGAGGCAAGGTGTTCTGAATCCAATGCGGAGAGACCATCCATCAAAGAACATACCATCATTGTCATTTGTTTAATTTCCAACACTTGTCCGGCCATTGCATCCCCATTTGTAGCATTAGCTTCCTTTTCCAAGTATGACTTTATCAATGCCTCAAACTCATGCTTAAATACTGAAGGAGCTCGTTCATTTGAAGAACCAAATTTGCCAAGCATGATATCTTCTCCTGAAAGTATTTTCAGTAACAGTCTCACCATCCACTTGCGAGCATACAGAGCGTTTTCAGCATAATGAGGCAGTAACATGAGTTCTTTCCCACTATACTCTATGCCAGATGTCATATTCACAATGCCAGCAGCTTTATCCCAGACACGAATCCCAGTTCCAATTCCATGAAATAAGAAAGTATACCATTTTATGCCCATACTCTTTACGAACCTTGCATCGGAAAGAAGGTTACCAATGATATAAATAGTATGGCTGCCTATGTAACGTCGTTGAGACAAAATTTGTTCTTCCTGAAGAAAATCCATTATGGATTCGTTGGTTAGCTGAATATCGTCACTGCTATCTGGGTTGAAGGGTAAGCCGCTGACGGCCATGCATTTACGAAGCATGTGACTCACAGTCGCCCATGTGTTCTCAGTTATCATCTCTATGGATAGATCATTTGAAAGGAAGTCGTACAGGCGCTTCATACCTCGAATAGCTAAGACAGCTGAATCGGATATAAGACAAGTGTTAAACATCGCAAGAACTTCTTCAACGAGTGCATCATCTTTGTACACATCAATAGATTTCAAAACAATAGAAACGACGCCATCCATCAAATGATCAAAAGATGTATCTATCCATGCACCTCCTATTGCCACATTATCTCCCAAAAGTTCTATCCTATCCTTACGGCCTCCAGATTTGTCTGATGTTACTCGTACTTCATCCGTCATAAACCTAACAAAGCCCTCAGGAAGAGGTATTGTCCCTTGTGTATCGCTGGAGTTGGCATACTCCAGAGTTGGAGTGAGAACACCGCGGAAAATGAGTTGCAAAGTTTGAATATCTCCACGCACGGACTTGAGATCATTCCGTTGAGTCGCAACAACAAAGTGCTGATTGATAGTATCTAGAAGAGCTGATAATGCCTTGATCCGTATGTTTGGACGAGTATCTCCAATTGCCTTAGAGAGCCCCATAAGAATGGGCCACCAAAGTTCCAATTCTTCATCCACTGATGGTACAGAAGCCAACGAGCTGGTTGGTAGGGGAATCTCATCGTCGGCCAGGTAATGACAAAGCGAAACTAAGCAATCAATTGAAATACTACTTGTATCTTCACGAGGACCAGATACATACATAAGCAGAGCGTGTATAAGGTCGACAAACTTGTCAACTCTAATCACTTTTGATCTTTCAACTGAAGATTTGTAATGAGGATCGCTTTCATTTTCTATGTTCACACATTTTCTCAACTGGCTTGTGAGTATGGAAAACCCCAATTTTGCTATTGAATCATCAACGTCGCAACTTGCTTGCCCTATTATAGACAACAGAGGGCGCCAGCCACTCTTGAGCTGCCCTGGATGTTGCAGTATAGCCTTCTCTGTGTGTTCATCTTCTATGGGATCGTCATCTCCGAACATGAGAATTATCTGTTCTACAGACTTTAACAAAAATTCTTTAATCTGCGAGTTTTTGCACTTAGACATAACGCCCTCAAATGGCTTGATAAACTTTCGTTGAAACTCGAAGACACCAAGTTCATCTCTTTTAAGAAACTGCATACTCAGTTGACGAAACGAGTCTACAGCATACATTGCAACTGCAGTATTAACATGAAGAGCAGTGCTTGTTAAGTGTCCAGACACGACATTCCATATTTCAGAAAATACCAATCTCGGTCGCGTGTCCATATTGTAATGAGTCACCTCAACTAGTTTCTGTAAACTATAGACATCAGGTTGATTGCCCCTACCAACTTCACCATTTGTTTTGATCAGCGAGTGCTGTTGTCTGTAATGAACTGCGGTTAAATCAATTTCATTTGCACTGCTTCCAACATTTCCACCATATCCAGAAATTTCCATCCGCGATACGCGACATAGTTGAAATATGAAATCTTTGATAGCTGTTTTGGACAGAAGTGATGACTGGGTAAAAATAACGTCCGGAAGATCTTGGGGTATACTATCATGCATCGATCTTGCATTCAGCTCGTCAATAACCCGGTTATCTAAATCGCCGTCAAAATCGTAATAGCCTTCTAGAATGTCTTCAGAGAGGCTTCCAAGACTATCGCTACTATCATCGTCGGAATAGTCACCGTCACGATCTAACTTGGCTTCGGCTTCTATTCCTGCGAGTTGGCGCTTGGCTAAAGCTTCAGATCGTTTTCTCCTTTTTGCCTTGATTGCTGCTTCAACCCGCAAATGTCTTGCATTTGATTCGTAAATCTGATGCAAACGAGAAATCTCGCTAAGAGCTTTAAACACATACTCCCAGGAAGAACACAACAACTCACCGTCGTCACGACCCAATTCAAGCAAGGTCTCTACACAGCGCATATGTCTATGCTCAATTAAGCGTCCGGTTCCTAGCAACGAGAAATTCGAGAGTGCGTGTACATAGGCGCTTCTTGCAGTGTCATTGCCACAAAGCGCAGCGATGCGGATCGCAAGACGGAACCCACTCAAGCAAACCTCTGTGGCAGAGGCGGCATTTTCAGCAGCGGCTTCAATTTCTCGGTCACTTGCAATTGATAAAAGGGCACCCATGGTTCCATTAGCGGATTCAATCACGGTAGAAAACACAGCCAGAGCAGGGCCCCATGCTACATCAAACATAGGGGTGACATATTCATCTTTTAGACCGGACTCTGCAGTGCTTACAAATACACCCACATTATTTGAAGACGATAAAAAAATATTCTTTTTCTTTCGTCTTAAAATATATTCTGTGCTCCGAAGAATTTCATCTCGCTCCTTCTTGTAGTCAGACTCGCGTTTTTTATCAAAATTATCGTAACTTGAAAACAAGCCACTGTCGGTTGATTTCGATCCCGCGCCTTTGTCTTTGGCCGTTTTTTCCCTCGCTTCGTCATCTTCTTTGAGACTGATAGGGTTCGCCTTGATGCGATCGAAAATATCCATGAGAAATTCATCGGGAAGACTGTTTCCATCACAAATCCCGCTGTTATTACGAATAAATCCTTGTTTAGTCATTCGACGTTCTTCTTTGATGGCTGGATTATGAAGGTCTGTATTCAACATGATCACAGAGAAGGCTAGGATAAATGCTGCATCTGCAGTTGGAAATACATCAGGGTTCTGCATGGTATATTTCTCGGCAAACTTTTCCATTATACGATCAATCTAAAGCGAGGAACTCGTTAGAAAAATGTTATCAAACCTGATCCAACAGAAGGAACATAACATAGTACCTACCTTTTGAGCTTCACCTGGAAGTCTAAAGCCGCTGAGATAATGTCTTATGCCGTCATCAAAACGCATTCCAGCAAAATCTAGCTGACCAGCGTACGCGTGGAGAACCTTAAGCGCAAACCCGTCTTGATATGATGGTTCACGGCCTAAATACTCCCCAGTTTGCGTTTTATCTAGAATATCTTTATTCGAAAGAAGGAATTGAGCAACATCTTCGGGATCATCTGGGTTCAGAATTCCAAAGTCACCTGCTAATTTGATCCCTGCGGCTGGTTTTTGATTATATTTCAGGGTAACTTTTATAAAATCTTCGCGGCGTTTCTTCTTTGAGTCGTATATCTCCACAAGTGTCTTTTTGTCGAGAATATGAGACGACTCCGTGTCAGAAGTCTCAGCAGGTGTTTGACCGGGCAATGTGTCACGAAGACCGCTGAAATTATCCAAAGAAGAGCCGATGGTTTCATCATCCATGCTAGAGTCTTCCGTCTTCGCCATTGGTACTTCAATACTAGATTCCAGACTTGAAAGAACTTTACGCACTGCTTTCATAGCTTCAAGACGGAGTGTTCTTAAATCTTGCCTGATCTTTTCCGCGCGAGATGCAGCTGCTCCTCCAACAAATAGCCCAGTGTGCTCAATTCCTTGGTCGTGGAGGCCAATCTTAGCGACTTTAGCTAATGTATTGACAATTCTTTGAAATAAATCAACAGCACTGAGATCGCAGTCGTAGTTTAGGAAAATCTCTGCAAGAGTTCGTGGGTCACTGCAAATTTCTTCAAACAAGATTACGACTCGAATCTTGTGCTCTATTGCACTATATTTAGAATCTAGAATGACAAAAAAGACATTCGTTACAAAAGCTTCTATTTCTGTCTTCAAATGAGCACGAAAATGACGGATCAACGGCACAAAAAGTCGAAGACTCAAATTAACAACATAGTTGTTGTCCGAGGTGCAATTTGATAGTAGAGAATGGCAAAGATAATGACGCACTGCATATATTAGCTGAGGACCGGCATTGGTCAGTGTTTCATTAGGAGACCTTTGTAGAATTTCGAGAATTAAATCAAGGGCTAGAATTTTTGAATCCAGAGCAGGATCTAGGACAATCTCTTCCTTTGACATTTTGTTATCGCCAAGCGGAGTCGGCTCTTCTGATACTCTAGAGCTATCATTGTGTGTAATAACAGTCTGATGTGGCTCCATATCTGATGATATAGCTTTCATACTAAGTTTGCAAAGTGATCTCAACACCAGATAAGCATCTTTATGTTCAAACGTTGGGAATTTTTCGTGGTGAATCCGCCCACTCTCATCACCTGGAGAAAAGGGATCATCCTTATTATCAATACACACTTCAGAAGCCTGACTTGGTGTTGATGGAAGGACATATCCTGTTTTATTCTCGAGTCTCTTAAATGCACCTGTAACAATTTGACGCAACGCAGCCTTGGCAGTAGTTTTATTAGCCGGGCTTTCTGTACTTAAATAGACTCGATAACATACTCTGATGGCCTGTAAAAGATGGGCACCTTTTAACATTGCTTCTGCATTTCCATCATCATTCTCAATGGTTCGACATCCGATTGTGAGTAAAAATTTTAAGCCGGCAAGTTCCTCTTCTTCTGATTCGTAATGACATTGAAAAATAGACTCGCAGAGGACCAAGGAGGCAAGAAAACTTTTATTCTCATCATCATCATCATCTTCTTCCATTTCCAGAGACATGTCATAGTCATTAGCTCTCATTTCTTGCTCCATTCGTAAAATCACGCGATCAAAGCATCCATGTGCTACTAAAGACTCAGCACAAATAAGGGCGGCAGTCATAATATCTCCGTTAATTGGACTTGTCGCTGACTCTAGTGAATCCTGAGTAGAATTTACGTTGCGCGCAAATCTACTTTTGGACTTATAAGCATCAAACAATAACATACTTCTATTGGATTTTGCAATACGAATTCGTTGTGTTTCCAGACACCAAATATCGATCAAACGACAAAAAAATGCGAGAGCTAGTCGTGCTTTAGACATGGTATCACCCGAGTGACCTAGAATACTTTCAATCACCACATCATTTTCTTCTAGAGTGCGAGTATCTATAGAAGGAGCTTCTTCCTCATCATCTAAGTCACCTACAATAATGTCTACCAAATGTTTGTACGCAGTGCAGCAATCGTTAGGAGCAAGTTTAGAGTACCCAAAAATAAACGACAAGAAGGACGATGTTTTGGTCCCTCCGTAGGCGGTGGGGAAATATTTGGATACCTTGTTCACGAACTTGCGCAAAATACGAAGTGCTGAATCAGAATTTGGAATTGGAGTTAATGGATGCACATAGCATGGGATAGGCTTGGATTCATCAGAAGTGCTCAATTGAGGTGACGGTGAGTGAACTATGACCGGAGAATCAGTTGTGTTGGATTCTTGTTTGGAACTTTGGTCTGGTACATCATCCATCTTGTTGTCTTGATAAATGCGATTTTCACTTTCCATTGTGGGTATTTCACTCGGTTCTGACATTCCTTGTTCGTCTTGGTCTCCTATTTCTACCGGTGTAATTAATTCTTCGTCCAGTATGACTTGGGTTTCTCTCGATGTTTCTTCAGGTTTCTGATTGTAGTCACCATCGGCCTGTTCCATATCAGTTGGTGTTTCACTTTGATGTCCCGAAGCAGGCAGTTGATGCGTATCATCCGATTCACAAACGCCATTATCCGAGAGAACATCGGTCACTTTAGTTGAAGGAGTCGTTTCAGCGTTATCGACAACGGTGCCTTCGACACTATTTTTTTCGGTGCTGTTGTTCTGATCGAAAGGCATCATACGATTTAATTTCTCTTGAGTATTATGCCTTTATTATAGGTTGCGCACTCTGTTCCGTTATTGGGGTCTGTCTACCTTGTCCCGGTGCGTGTTTGCCTCGTCGTAGAGTCGACAGTTGGATGTTCCCTCTTCTTCTGCTCTATCGTGTTTTGCTTTTGAAAAAAAAACGAGAATTACAGATTACAACTTTTTCTAGCTAGGGGTCAGTTATTAGTTTTGAAATCAGTTCCAATAATAAAGTTCAATTACAAAAAGCCAGCTAGCAGCTAGCAAGCAGCAGCACATGGAACATTGGTTACCTCACGTATGAGCTCATAAACATGGAGGATACTGGAATATGACGAATCAGAGAGTGTTCTTTTTTCAAAAACTTGACGTTTCTCTCTAGTCAGTTCTAGTAATAAAGTTATGTGCTGATGTTTTCTGCGATGAAAGGCTAGTGGGCAATAGCTAAATGGGTCATGAAACACATCACTCACATTTCTTATCACTGTGCCATCAGTCCCTGTTCCACATACTATTTGCGGCATATAATCCAAAGATCAATCAATATTCATTGATAATTCGAACAACATATACATACATACACGGATGCTTCAAGCATTCAGAATAGTAGAATTGTATCAGAGATAAAACAGCCTGAGATGTCATCTTCTTGGATAAGTCGCACACTTTGCTCTGTCCCCTCTATCGTCAGTCTAGATACAGATGACGAGGAATGTTCCTCGGCCTCCTCGTATGATTCAAAGTCTCCTCGTGAATGGAATCCCACTCGAGAAAGAATAAAGCACTCATGTTCAACTCTTGGTCATGATTGTGCTGCTATATGCGCTCCGTTGGAGGTTGAGTTAGGGTATGACGTTGGCACAAGTATTGAAGTTCAAAGAGTAGACAGCACAACCAAATACGAAAAAGAATCGTCTGACTTTATACATCACTACCCCGTTCTAGATGAGCCTTTTATTTCTCCGCAAAATAAGCATTTAGCTTTTATTCTGTGCAATGGTTTAGATATCTTGTACGGCAATGATGACGACAGTGTAGATGAACTTCATGTGGTTGAAGAGATCGAAAGTCCAAAGAAGAAAAATAGAAGTAGTAACCCTGGAAGTCGACGACAACGAATTCAAAACCTGCAACGTAACCTTGCTCCTTTTGACGTCGACGATCTTTTCTTGGCTCATCAGTCGATGAGTGCAAAATACAGCCCGATTGAGATGAACAAAAGGGTGTATTCTTTTTCTGACGTTGACATCAAATCTCCATCAACTTCCTGCAAATCTAATTTCAGGCAAAAATCTTCTGCCTTTGATATCAGTTTAGGAGATACTTGTGCATTTGCAAGAACATCAGACATAAATCTCTTTGATGTTGAAGATTCTGAAGATGAAAATGATGAAGAGTTTTGCTATGATAGTGATCCTGGTGAGCTTTTATTCGACGATAACTGCACATTACGCCAAAGAATACCAAAGAGCTGTGTTATGAACGACGAATACAGTGTTACCAATCAAGAATTTCAAGTAAGTAACATTCCATTCGCGACACCATTCACATCACATGGGAGATAGATTTTTTCTAACATTTTTGGTTATATGTAACAGACCCTGTGGTCTAAGGCTCCTTTAGTATGGCATCGGCATCTTGGCAAAGGATCCTGCAGCGATAACCCAACTGCTGTATGTGCATGGGTCGAAAATGGATCATACACCAACAATCGTTTGATACAACCTAAACTCATGTGGCAAGAGATGTTTGGAAAGGATCAAAAGGATGGTAGAACGGTCTTGATTTCAAGAAATATTCATTCAATAGACTTGCTGGATATATCAAAGGTAGTTCCTCTCAAACGATGTAATAGGACTATGTATCCATTTGTAAAGAAGAATTCTGCGTTCCTAGTAAGATACGATGATTTCGAGTTAATATTTGAATCAAAAAATGAAGAAAAAAGGGATAATTTAGTCGAGGCTCTAAAGCTCACAATAGCTCGACTTGGTAGTATGATTATGACTGGAGATCGAAGTGTTTTAGATGAGTTCTTCACACCAGTGGGCAATGCTGTCCCTGGAGATGTGCCTCAAATCCTGCAAATTTAGAGTTGTATTAAAAGTACTAAGTAGACTCTTGTTTTCCTATTTTACGAAATGGATCACAACAACGGAAAAATGTAACGAACACGCTTCCATAATCTTATTTTTAATAACAACATGCCTTCTCGAGTCCAAGTCATCGAAAAGGTGAATGACTCAATTGATTCTAACTCTAGTTCATCTTTCGACGATCGTTATGATGGCGATGTGACAACTTTGCAAAATACATCCATAGCCCTCCTGGGACGTCGAAATGAGAATTGTGAATGCAGCAGAGATCGATCCACATTTGACCCTGATGAAACTAGACTCGATGACTCAATTCATTCGGAAAAAATGTTTGACCCAGATGAAACCAGTCTAGATGCACAAGGTTGTAGTCAACGCCATCTGATCATGGATCAAACTTTGTTTTTAACATTGACTCCCGTTGAACACAGCAAAATAGAGAGGTCACCGTCACCGTCACCATCGAACTTGGTGTCACGGTTTCCTAAACTCTCACTTGAAAAAAGAAACGATGATTGCGATGTTCAACAAAAGTACGAAGACAAGTTCCGACCAATTGTTAAAAACATATTGGATGCTAACAGGCACGTGAGAACTCCCTCAGTTTCCTCATCTACAAATATCGATGAAAGAATATCTCATTTGTATGAAATAATAAAATCAAATGCAAACATTCGCAAAGTTTTCAGTGAAATAGGCTGGAATAAAGAAAACGTTCTGCCCTCTCGAATGGATGAAGCATCGAAAATCAATTTATATCCTTCTACCCCTGAAATTTTAAATATTCATGAATCGCAAGAACATAGCTTTAACTTGTCCAATGCTAATGTTCAACTAGACTTAAATGTGCAAGATGCTTGTGAATTGTCATCCATCGAGATAGCTAGAGCAGATGTGAATCCTCAATCAGAAATCATTCACTCGTTTCAATCACCAATAGCATCGGCAGGAGAACGACAAGGCATGAAGCGACTTGCAAGTATTAGTGGTAAGAGGGGTATGGATCGAAAAAAGGGTATTATTCATGAGAATACTCCCGAGGATGAAAAACTTGTCAATGATTCATATGGAGAGGGTGACCCTTTTGAGGCTTACAATAAATTTAGTCAACATGTCAATGATATTATGATGGATTCCCCGCCCATCAACGAGCACAAATTATCTGTACATTCAAATGATGACGTGTCAAATGATGAATCGTCTTCGTTTATGAGAAGTGCACTACAGTCCCAGTCATCTGACGTTTGTAGTATTTCACAAAATGAAGGAAGCAGTGACTGCTCCTCAAAGTCTGATAGATTACGGAAACTTGGCACAACGGAAAGTGTAATGGAAAAGGTTAACGTTACCATCTATCAAGATAATGGCCTCTACAATTCATTTGAGCGCCATGATGAAATTGATGCAGACAATAGTTTTCAATGTCAGCAATCAAATGATTCCGTCTCCTCTGAATGTAGTGAAGTATCCTCAGTCTCGTCTCAAATGGTGATGTCGAATACAGATTCAATTATCGAAGAAGAAGATGGTAATGGAAGGAGCGTTAGTCTCCAACCTCATTCTCGGTTATGTTTTAATCCATTAGATGTATATCGGCCTCCAAAATGGGCTAAATCTTACAACAAGCGAAAAATAGATAAGAATAAGATTAATGATGTAGAGAGTCGAAATGAGATGAAGCAGCAGAATCAAAGAATGATTGATAGACCAAGGCATTTGCCAACGTCTACTTGGGTACAAGAGCCTTTCAAAGACTTTGGCAGTCGCGAGGCGGATAGGATGGAGGTTTTGTTAGAGTGGTTGAATGAAAAAGATGAGGGGAATGATGTTGCTCTACCTCATAGAGCAGTTTTACTGTCACTGAAGATGCGTCAAATTGTTAGCATTGCTGTGCAGGTACTTGTTCATAATGGAGTGCATTCCATTCCTCAAAGCGAACGACATTTAGATGAAAAATCCACTGGATCTCATTACAAAGGAGGAACATTGATAGTAGCTAGAGACAAATCTTGTTTGTTAATGTGGGATTGTTTTCTTCGTGAAAAAACTTCATTTTCAGTTCTCAATCATGCCGAATTGCCGTCCACAGAAAGAAGGAGAGCGTTAATGCCTACGAGAGCATCAAGCTATGATATTGTACTTACGACGTATGATTCGCTGAAAATGAAAGAGATAAATACGGCTGTGGATGAAAAAGGCAGAGCTATTCCTCAGGTACAGAGTCAAGGAAGGTGGATGAGTAGTAGAGCGCCTGGAGAGAGTGAGACGCAACAGCAACAATGTGAAACGGTTAGTCAGCTTCACACTTTGGATTGGTACCGACTAATATTTATTGATGTGCTAGGCCGCCAAGGATATCTCACAAAGCCTACTACTGTCCGCAGTCAAACATCAGTCATTCTAAGAGGCGATAGACGAATAGTCTTCTTTGATAGATCAGATGATGAACATAAATATTTTTTTGAGGACAAAATCAAAGACAGTCGTAGACAACTCTCTCCATTAGCCAGATTGTTAGACATCCCCGAAAGATTAGCTGGAGATCAACTTGTTGGATCTACAATGCTGGATTATAGAGATGTAAAGGAATGTCATGACGTATCTCGGTTGTCGCAATGGAGTGATAGCAGTAGTATTCTTACTGAAGCATGATTATTTTTATTGTCAATTTTTTGAATTTTTCAGTATGATAAACTGAACTGGCATTTTTGATTATCTTTTTATCCGGTTCCGGCATTTCTATTTTCGTGTTCTGAAAGTTCAATGGAAGATGATTCCAGTTTCCAGTGTATACTCATACCTTCGTCTTGCGTGACGAGACAAATGCGGAAATGCAAAAGAGCTTCTGAAGGATTCCCTGTTATTCATCACACGGATTACAGTCTCTTTAAAAATGATCACGGCGTTCCCTTTCCTTTAGCATCTGGAACGAACGTATTAGAACAGGGCAGTGCCAACATGGACGGCTTCGATGACAGGCGATGTGATAATATATGGGAGGGTATGCCTAAGAAGCCAGAACTAGTACCATTTGAAGTTAGGAGGATGAAGTCAGACACCAGCTGCCTATCAGATATTTCTCTTAGTCCAAAATCTACAACACCAACTATATCAAACATAAAAATGAGCGACACAAATCCTTCCTCACCATCAGACCATTCACTATCAAAATGTATTGAAGAAAACTGTGGCTTGGTTCAATTTGCACTTTTGCCTTCTTTCAACAGCATGCCACCCCGAGACGTGAGATAAGAGATCTATTTAGTATGGAAAATGGCTCTATCTACTGCGTACGATGGACGATGGACTCGTTTTGATGATGAAACAATTACATGGAATACATTCATGAAGGAAAATACATCAAAGGAAGTAAGCCATCCATATCATACAAAATATTAAATCAATAACGCTGAGGTGAAAAAAATAATCAATGATGAAAACTTTGTAAAGTAAGCCTATGTGCATTTGCAATAGCTAAAAGGTGCCACTTGCTACTATTACGTAGATCTACATCTAAGTAATCAACCACCACCGGGAACCGTGGGTATCTAAATTAGTTCCCAGTTTTCTTGCAAATCTGTACAATGTCTTCGTCTTCTAAGATGTGATCTTTGCCGCATCGTTGCGGGGTATGTTTTGCACTACGTCCCCAAACCAGAGCATGGCTAAAGTCGTTTATTAAGTTCCTATGTAATCGATTGCAGAACTCTTCGATCGTTGGATTCTTTTCACTGTGGAGAATAACAGGTTCATCATAATCTGGAGCATGGCCTTTCGGTTTAGTGTAAATGCGTATCATGTTACATCTTAACCATATTTCTTCTAGTAATTCATCTATGTTCCATCCATGCTGGGACGAGATTGGTACATAATTTGGCATTTGGTCGAGAATATCCAGCTCTTCTATCATAAGGGAGTCCATTTTATTGAAAACATATAATACTGGTATGTAAGCTCTATTGCCCTCAATAACGTCGATAAATTGATCCACTGTTACATCTTCCCTAAGAATAATTTCTGCACATGAAATCTAAAATTGAAAACCTTTGAGTAAAGAAAGTATGGTTGCTTGTTATTAAGTAATTCATACATGAACATACCTTGTACTCCTTTAAAATTAAACGCACAACGTCCTGATTCAGTCCCTTAGTTTGAGGTACCATTTCCTGGTAACCAATTCCCCCGGCCTCCTTCTTCACTACCTTAACGTTCGGAGGTTTTTGATTAATTCGAATCCCGAAGCTAAAAAGTTCATTCTCGATTATTTTTTTATGTGTCAAAGGCTTGCCTGCATCTAGTACAATCAAAATCATATTGCAAGTTCTTGCCGTAGAAATAACTTGTCTTCCACGACCTTTACCGTCAGCGGCCCCTTCAATGATTCCTGGCAAATCAAGAACTTGTATCCTGGCTCCTTTGTACTTCATAGTTCCCGGTATACATGTCAGCGTCGTGAATTCATATGCAGCAGCTTCAGAACGTGTCCCTGTGAGCGTAGTTAAAAGAGTGGATTTACCAACTGAGGGGAATCCCACTGTAGAGATAAGCGCGAATATGGGTTGTGGGTTAGATTTCTCACAAAATAGACTAAACAGACTAATCCAAAGGTGATTCATTTCTAAGTCATCAGGTCAATAAGGAATGGTTGTCGGCTATTGAGGAAGCCAGTCTAACATTTGTGATTTATTGAAAGCATCATTTGAAGAAAGGAAATCAAGCTGTCTACGACATGAGCCACAAAACTGAAGAGTACGTACCTAAGCCAATTCTAGTGTCACCAGAGGATTTCACATCAAAACCTCGTTCTGCGTTCTTAGTTCCAGATGCTTTACCTCCGGGGCCATTAAGCAGCTCACTTCGTAACTTTGCTAATTTTGCTTTCAGGGTCCCTAAATGGTAATTTGTTGCCTTATTCTTTTGAGTACGGGCCATTTCGGCCTCGATCTCGTCTATCTTTGCTTGTATGTCAGACATATTGAAGTTCCTCTATGGTAATTCCTTTTTCCACGAAGTAAACAAGTAGGTGTAGCGTTTTCCTCTAAGTTTAGTTTTATGTGCGATGAGGAAATTTGCGGCTGAAAAAACTCAAAAAAAGAGGGAAAAAGAAGAAGTGAAAAGAAAGATTGTAAACGGCATTGGAGATGTGATTAAGTGGTCGGATAGTTGATACTATCAATATTGATCGTTTCAAGAAAATAAAATTTTACAAGCTGTAGAATCATTCTTTTAAACCTATCATAAAAAGACTTTGACCTGCTTTAGGAATACAGACTCATTCTAATTGTTGTCGTTACTACAGGAGGTGTGCCGGTGGTGTTAGCACGATATACTATCTATCCTATTTAACTCCAGTTATACACTGAGAACCGAGCAAACAACCAACAACCAACAACCAACAACCAACAACCAGTCTCATAAATAAACCTACAACTCACATCAAATAGTGATCTCGTTGTTCGTATATTTAATTTAACTCGACTATGGCGTTTAATTTTGGACAGTCATCAACTCCAGCTTCAAGCTTCACATTTGGGTCCTCGTCAGCGTCCACACCATCAGGCGGGTTCAGCTTTGGAGGAACTGGTGGTGCTGCGTCCTCTACGCCTGCAGCTCCTTCGGGTGGTTTCAGCTTTGGATCAACTGCACCTGCTGAAGCTAAGAAAGACGATGCGAAGGCTCCCGCATCGTCAGGCGGG
>Ga0213868_10002360_pt1 | contig 18173 bp, 13 predicted proteins | sample PICome_9_FD_160087 | JGI IMG/M metagenome (GOLD analysis project Ga0213868, IMG submission 160087) | Coastal seawater microbial communities near Pivers Island, North Carolina, United States - PICO127 | ecosystem: Environmental > Aquatic > Marine > Coastal | place: USA: North Carolina...
TCGCTTTGGGAGCGAGTGGTCGTAAGTTCGAATCTTACTACCCCGACCATGCGCCTGTAGCTCAGCTGGATAGAGCAACTGCCTTCTAAGCAGTGGGTCAGGAGTTCGAATCTCTTCAGGCGCGCCACTTTTTTATATATAATTTTTTTAATGCCTTATTTTTCTATTGGATTAACATTAGTAAGTATTATTTTTTTTATTAAAAGTAACTTCAAAAACAAGTTTATAAAAACAATCACACTGTTTTTAATTTACATAAATTTAGTTTTTCTTGGTGTCTTTTATTTTTTTAATTATTTATCAGGTGATGGACTAAATGAGGCTGTAATTTTTCATATTGTTCATGGAATTAGCGGGTTTGGCGTTGATGAATATATATTTCCAGGAATTTTATTATTTTCTTTTATTTTATTCGTAACTCTTTTGATAAGAGTTATGAGCTCAAAACTAAATTATAAAAGCAAAAAGTTTGATTCATTTAATGGCCTTATTTTAGTTTGCGCTATATTAAGTTTAGTAATAAATCCTCTTATAAATGATTTAACAAATGTTATTTCTTTTAAAAATAATTATGCTGATACTGATACGAAAAAATACTTAAATAAAAATGACATTAAGCTTATTAAAAATTCTAAGAATATAATTTTTTTATACCTTGAGCAGTTTGAGCAGACATATACAGACGAAAGTTTATTTCCAGGATTAACACCAAACCTTAACAGATTAAAAAATCAAGCAGTAACTTTTACAAATATAATTTCTCCTAAAGCAACCAATTGGACAATAGCAGGTATGGTTGCCTCTCAGTGTGGAATACCTCTAATTACAAATATTGAGGTTGCAAATAATATGGGTGGAATGGATAAATTTCTTTCATCAGCTCGTTGTATCGGGGATATATTAGCTGACAATTCTTATAATCTTCATTATATAAATGGATCAAATCTTGAATTTGCAGGTAAAGGTAAGTTTTATAAATCGCATGGGTTTAAAGCTGTTGAAGGTTGGGAAGAGTTAAAAAGCCGTTTAATTAACAATTCCTATAAATCACCCTGGGGCTTATTTGACGATTCTTTATATGAAATCAATATAGATAGACTTAATAATTTAAGAAAAGATGACAAACCTTATGGATTATTTACTTTAACGCTTGATACTCATCATCCAAATGGATATTTATCAAGCTCATGCAGAAATAAAATTTATAAGGAGGGAACAAATTCAATATTAAATTCGATACATTGCGCCGACTATATGGCTGCTAGTTTTATTGAGAATATAATTAATGATGATTCATTTAAAGATACTGTTCTAGTAGTTTTATCAGACCACATGGCACTAAAAAATACAGCAACCTCTATTTTAGATAAAGGAGAGAGAAGAAATCTTTTTTTTATTTTCTCTGATAACTTACCTAGCGACAAAATTTCAAAACCTGGATCAATGTTTGATGTGGCTCCAACAGTAATGAGCTTGATTGGAGCAAATACAAACGGTCTGGGACTAGGTCGAAATCTTTTTATTGAGGACAGTCTTATGGCTGGTGATAAACCAATGAATGAAATTATAGAAGAAATTAGACCAACAATTGCATCACTTTGGTCATTCCCCCAGATTGATGATGGATTTAAGATATCAATAAAAGAAGAAAAAATTCTTTTTGGTTCAAGGTATGTTCGTTTACCTGCCTTGCTATTACTTGATAGTGAAAATAAAACTCAAGAAGTTATATTTGATTTTCACTATGCAAAATCATTAGAGAGTAGGATTATGGATTTAAAAAATCATCAGAAATTTATATGGGTTGATGATTGTTTTAAAATGAGATCTTTTATAAAGATAGATCAAAATGAAACTAGCAATTTTTGTTCACTGATCGGAATAGCTAATAATAGTGATTATCTTTTCAATGAAAACCCCCAAATTCTAGACAAAGAATTAATATTTAATTTTTTCAATAATTCAAAGAAATCTTTTTTTGATAATTAATATTTAAAATATCCTTATAGTAAAATATAAATAATATGTATTCAGTAGCAGCTCTATATAAATTTTCTTCTATTCGCAATCCAAAAGAATTACAGGATAAAATTCGTTTACAGTTAAAAGAATTATCAATACATGGAACGATACTAGTTGGTGAGGAGGGTTTAAATGGAACAATTTCAGGAAATCACGATAATTTAAATAAGGCTCTTAGCTATATTAAATCCATTAAAGGCTTCTCAAATTTAGATATAAAGTTTTCTACATCACAAGAAAATCCTTTTGTTAGGTTAAAAGTTAAGTTAAAAAAAGAGATTGTAACTATTGGTGATCAATCAATTGACCCAAACCATATTGTTGGAGATTATGTAAATCCTGAAGACTGGAATGAGTTAATCACAGACAAAAATACAATTTTAATTGATACAAGAAATAATTATGAGTGCTCAATAGGCACTTTCAAAAATGCAATAAATCCAAAAACTGTAAAATTTAGAGAATTTCCACAATGGGTAGAAAAGCAGGGTTTTTCTGATAATGAAAAAGAGGAAAAAAAATTTGCAATGTTTTGCACAGGTGGGATTAGATGTGAAAAAGCCTCTTCATTAATGAAAGAGAAGGGTTTTAAAAAAGTGAGTCATCTTAAGGGGGGTATCTTGAATTACTTTGAGAAGATAGATGCTAGCAAAAGTTTATGGGAAGGTGAGTGTTTTGTTTTTGACGACAGAGTTTCAGTAAAACATGATTTAAGTGTTGGTACTTACGATATGTGTCATGGTTGCAGAATGCCCATTACTGATAGTGATAAAAAATCTATACAATATATAAGAGGTGTTTCATGCCCAGCCTGTTTTGATAAAACTTCTGACGAGCAAAAAAGTAGATATATGAGTAGACAAAAACAAGTAGACTTAGCAAAAGAAAGAAATCAAAAACATATAGGACCAAAAGAAGAAATTCATAAATCAAAATTATAATATGCCAATTTTATATTCTTTTAAAAGATGCCCATATGCAATGAGAGCAAGAATGGCTTTGTATTTATCTCAAATAGTGTGTGAGCACAGAGAGGTAAATCTTAAAAATAAGCCAAGTTTAATGCTTGATATTTCACCAAAGGGAACAGTTCCTGTTCTTATTCTTGAAAATGGCAAGGTATTTGAAGAGAGTCTAGAGATTGTTGACTGGTGTATAGATAGTAATGTAAAAATTTTCAAAGACAACATAACTGATAGTCAAAAGAAGAAAACAGATGAATTAATTTCACTTTTTGACAAAGAATTTAAATTTCATTTAGATAGATATAAGTATGCAACTCGTTATAAAGGCGTTGATAAGATTTTGCATAGAGATAAATGTATTGAACTATTAAAAATAATTGAAGAAGAAATCAACGATACCTCTGTATGGTTTTACTCAAATTCAGTAGGCAAAGTTGATATCTGTATATTGCCATTTATTAGACAATTTAAAATAGCCAACCCAGAATGGTTTGATAGGCAAAAGGATATCCCCAAAGTTCACAATTTATTATCACACTTCCTTCAAAGCAATCTTTTTAAATCAATAATGGTAAATTATGATGCTTGGGAAATAAATCAGCCAACTAAGCTATTTCCAATTTTAAATTAATAGATTTTTTATAAGCCGATTGAATCATATGACATAGCAATTTTATCAATTGCTACCATGTATGCAGCAGTTCTAAAATCAGATAATTTCGCATTTGAAATAAAGACTTTTTTTACTTCTTGAAAGCCATCTATCATCATGTCATCCAATCCAGATCTGATAAGATCAATCTCATTGGTGCCATTAAGGAAGTTTGACTTATATTTTTCTGGCATATTGGTTCCAGTCATTGATTCTATTGCCTCTATAAGACTATTCATTTGAATAATATTTTTTCTTTTTTCTAGTCTGCCAAATCTTATCCGTCTAATATTTTTTACCCATTCAAAATAACTAACAGCAACACCTCCAGAATTGGCTAAGATATCTGGAATAACGAATACTTTATTTTTATTTAAAATAGAATGAGCTTTATAGGTTATTGGGCCATTTGCAGCCTCAACAATTAATTTTGCTTTTACTTCATTGGCATTTTTTTCTGTGATTACATTTTCTCTAGCAGCAGGAATTAATATATCGCATTGCTTTTTAAGCAATAAAGACCCATCTTTTATAAAAGTTGCTTTTGGATAATTACTAAAAGAACCATACTTCAAAAAATAATTTTTTGCATGTTCAACATCAATACCCTCAGTATTATAAATACCACCATTATATTCAGCTATCCCAATTAATTTAATCTTATTTTCTTCACTTATAAATTTCGCAGCATGGTAGCCAACATTCCCAAGGCCCTGAATAATAAAAGTTTTATCATCCATATTAGAGCTAAATTTAATTAATTTTAAAAGATCTTCATTGCGAAAAAACTCTCTTAAAATATATTGCACACCTCTTCCAGTTGCTTCCTCTCTGCCAACAAGACCGTTTTTATTAGCTGGTTTTCCTGTAACACAAGCAGAAGAATTTATATCCGTTGGCTTAATCTTTCTATATTCATCTGCAATCCAAGCCATTTCTTCAGATGATGTGCCAATATCAGGAGCTGGAACATTTTGAGAAGGGCTTATCAAATCTCTTTTAATTAATTCTTGTGCAAACCTTCTTGTAATTTTTTCAATTTCACGCTTATCCCATTCAGATGGATTTATTTTTAAGCCACCCTTTGATCCCCCAAAAGGAACATTAATAATGGCATTTTTATATGACATTAAAGCTGCCAAAGCTTCCACTTCTTCGACATGAGTAGCCTTATCAAACCTTATTCCGCCTTTTGTAGGCTCCATATGCTCAGAGTGAACAGATCTCCAGCCTTCAAAGGTATAAATCTCTCCTCTAAGCCTCACACCAAATCTAACAGTATATGTAGAATTACAAGTTATTATTTTGTTTGCTAGCCCAGGTGATATATCAAGAAATCTTAAAGCTTTATTAACAAACTTTGTGGTGTCATCTAAAAATTTACTCATCTATCTCCCCTATATAAAAAATAATAATGTATATCTAACAATTATCCTATTAAAAAAATTAATAATCGTATTTTTTAATCTATAATGTTTCGTTTCGTGGCGGGCGTAGCTCAGTTGGTTAGAGCGCTGGATTGTGGCTCCGGAGGCCGTGGGTTCGAACCCCATCGCTCGCCCCATTAAATTAGGTAAAAGTATGAGTAGTAAATTAAAAAAATTAAAAGATTTAGAAAGAAAGCTTACAGTTTCAATTCCAGTAGAAGAATATGATTCAAAGTTTCAATCAAAACTCAATAATATTAGGGGTCAAGCAAAGCTTGATGGTTTCCGAAAAGGTAAAGTTCCAAATGATGTTTTAGAACAGAAATACGGACAATCAATCCATGCAGATGTTGTAAATGATTTAATTCAAAGCTCATATCCAGAAGCATTAAATGAAAATAAAATACGTCCAGCATCAGCTCCAACAGTTAATCTTGAAAACGAGGATCCAAAAAAGCCAATATCTTATTCAGCTGTTTTTGAGGTGTTTCCTGAGATAAAGCCAAAACTAAGCAGGTGGACTAATTATGAAAAAATTTCAATCTCAATAACTGAAAGCGATATAGATTTGGCCATAAAAGATATTATTAAAAGATATGGTGAATGGAAAGATGTTGAAAGAAAGGCAAAAAAAGAGGACCAAGTAATAATTGATTTTGTTGGTAAGGTTAATGATGAAGAGTTTGAAGGAAATTCCGCCAAAGATTTTAAACTAGTTCTTGGCAGTAATTCAATGATACCTGGATTTGAAGATGGCATTTTAAATAAAGAGCTATCTGAATTTTCTGTTAAAGCTACTTTTCCTGATGACTATTTTAAAACTGATTTAGCTGGTGTTGAGGCCGAATTTAATATCACATTAAAAAATATTCAAGAACTACATGAAGCGGAAATTAATAAAGATTTATTTAAAAAGCTTGATATGGAAGTTAAAGATGAATCTGAGTTTAAAGATGAGATTTCAAAAAGAATGGCTAAAGAGGTAGAAGTTCAAGAAAAAGATCTCACCAAAGAATCCATATATGAAACTTTACTAAAGACTAACTCTTTTAGTGTTCCTAAAGTCACTGTAAAAGAACAAGCTGATTTAATGAGAAAAGATGCTCTCATGAGAATAGGTCAGACAGAAGAAAATGCAGTGGATGATTTATTCCCATTAGATACTTTTATGGAAAATGCAGAAAAAAGGGTAAAACTTGATTTACTTTTTGCTGAGCTAATTAACCATTTTGAGATCACTGCTGATTCTGTAGCATTGGATACATTTATTGATAAAGAGTCACAAAAATATAAAGATGCAGATCAATTTAAGCAATGGGTCAAAGGTCAGCCTCAGCAACTTGAACAATTTAGAATGATAGCTTTAGAACAACAATTGATTGAAAATTTAGAAAAAGCCCTTAAATCTAAAGATAAGGTGATAGAATTTTCAGAACTAGCTAATAAATAAATAAATGTACATGAACGAAATAGAATCAGCATTAATACCAATGGTAATCGAGCAAACGCCTCGAGGTGAAAGGTCGTTTGATATATATTCAAGACTTTTAAAGGAAAGAGTTATATTTTTATCTGGGCCTGTAGATGATTACATGTCTAATTTAGTTGTAGCACAATTATTATTTTTAGAATCTGAGAATCCTGAAAAAGATATCTCAATATATATTAATTCTCCTGGAGGAAGCATTTCTTCTGGCTTAGCAATTTATGACACTATGCAGTTTGTTGCACCGTCAATCTCAACTTTATGCATTGGTCAAGCAGCTAGTATGGGAGCAATATTATTAGCTGGTGGTGATAAAGGTAAAAGGTTTGCTTTGCCTAATTCAAGAATTATGATTCATCAACCACTTGGTGGATTTCAAGGGCAAGCATCAGATTTTGAAATTCATGCTAAAGAAATTCTACATATGAAAAAAGTCGTAAATGAAATTCTTGCAAAACATACAGGCCAAACTATTAAAAAAATTGAAAAAGATACAGATAGAGATAACTTTTTAGATGCACCAGCAGCTATAAAATATGGAATAGTTGATAGTGTGCTAAATCAAAGAGATAAAGCAGATGCCAAGTAATTCCACTACTGATAAATTACATTGTTCTTTTTGTGGAAAAGTTCAGGATGATGTAAAAAAATTAATAGCTGGGCCTAGCGTATATATTTGTAATGAATGTGTTGATCTTTGTAATGACATAATCGAAGAAGAGATAAAAAGTGAAGAAGATGTTTCGTTGGATGAACTTCCATCGCCGCTTGAAATATTCCAGAAGCTTGATGAGTATGTAATTGGGCAAGAAAAAGCTAAAAAAGTTCTTTCAGTTGCTGTATATAATCACTATAAAAGATTAAGAAAGAATGATTTAAAAGACTCTGTGGAACTTCAAAAAAGCAATGTTTTGCTTTTAGGCCCAACTGGAAGCGGAAAAACGCTGCTAGCACAAACCTTAGCAAAAATTTTAAATGTTCCATTTGCAATTGCTGATGCAACAACATTAACTGAGGCAGGCTATGTTGGTGAGGATGTTGAAAATATAATTCAAAAATTATTACAAAAATCTGACTATGATCCAGAGAGAGCACAGCTTGGTATTGTTTACATTGATGAGATTGATAAAATTGCAAGAAAGTCTGATAACCCTTCCATTACAAGAGATGTATCGGGTGAGGGCGTTCAACAAGCCCTTCTCAAACTAATCGAAGGAACAGTTGCATCTATCCCACCACAAGGTGGAAGAAAGCATCCGCAACAAGAATTTGTTCAAATAGATACATCAAATATTTTGTTTATATGTGGCGGGGCATTTTCAGGTCTTGATAAAGTTATTGATCAAAGGAACAGTAATATAGGTATAGGTTTTGGTGCTGAGGTTAACAAAACATCTAATGTGCAATCTATATCCTCTAATGTAGATGATTTAGAACCTGAAGATTTAGTTAAGTATGGTTTAATTCCAGAATTTGTTGGAAGACTGCCAGTAATTTCAAATCTTCACGAGCTAGATGAGAATGCGTTAGTAAGAATTCTTAAAGAGCCAAAAAATGCTTTAGTTAATCAGTATAAACATTTGTTTGAGATTGATAATGTTGATTTAACTTTCAGAGATGAAGCTCTCATAGAGATAGCAAGACAGGCTATAAAAAGAAAAACAGGAGCAAGAGGTTTGCGATCTATAATGGAAGATATTCTTATGGAAACTATGTTTGGACTTCCTAATGAAGATTTAGAAAAAGTTATCATTGATGAAAATACTGTTATTTCAAAATCTGAACCAATCAAGTTACTTAAAACAACACCAAAAAAATCTTCTGCTAATTGATATTTTCATAACAGTCCCTATATTGGGTATATGAAAGAAATAAAATCAGACTTACCCATAATTCCACTTAGAGACGTTGTAGTTTTTCCAGGAATTGTCACGACATTATTTGTAGGTAGACCAAAATCAATTGAAGCATTAAATGTTGCTATGTCCTCAAATAAAAAGCTTGTCTTAGTCAGTCAGCTTGATCCTGCAATTGAAGATCCTGAATTCAAAGATTTATATAAGAATGGATCTATAAGTAATTTACTCCAACTTATTAAATTACCAGATGGAACAATGAAGGTTCTTGTAGAAGGTCACAAAAGGTGCTCAATAGAGGCGCTTGTTGAAAAAGATAGCTATGATCTTGCCAGAGTAATTTCCATCGATGATATTCCATTAAAAGAGGCAGACGCATCAAACTTAGTTAGATTTATAAAAGCTAAATTTGAAGACTATATTGGTATTACTAAAAGGATACCACCTGAAATTGTATCTACAGTTGATTCTTTAGATGATCTTTCAAAGCTTATAGATACCATTACTGGTCATTTACCAATTGAGACATCAAAAAAACAAGAAATACTATCCATTGCTGATCTCAAAGAGAGATCAGAAAAAGTGCTAATGTTTATAGAGTCTCAGCTTGATGTAGTTGATGTCGAAAAGAAGATTAGAGAGAGAGTTAAAAAGCAAATGGAGAAATCTCAGAGAGAATATTATTTAAATGAGCAAATCAAAGCTGCTCAAAAAGAACTTGGAGAGATCGGTGAAGAGGGAGATGAGCTAGAAGCCCTTGAAGAGAAAATTAATACAGTTGGAATGCCCAAAGATGCTTTAAAGAAAGCGAAGAGTGAATTAGCTAAGTTTAAGCATATGTCACCATCGTCTGCTGAAGCATCAGTAGTTAGATCATATTTAGATTGTTTGGTTGATGTCCCTTGGAAAAAAAGATCAAAAGTAAAAGCTGATATTCAGGCATCTTTAGATATTTTAGAAGAAGATCATTATGGCCTGGAAGAAGTTAAAGAAAGAATTATTGAATATCTCGCAGTTCAAAAAAGAGTTAAATCAATGAAAGCTCCAGTCTTATGCCTAGTGGGTCCTCCAGGTGTTGGTAAGACTTCATTGGGTGAGTCTATAGCAAGAGCTACAAATAGAAAGTTTGTAAGAATGTCACTAGGTGGTGTTAGAGATGAATCTGAGATAAGAGGTCACAGGAGAACTTATATTGGCTCTATGCCTGGTAAAATAATACAGAAACTTTCAAAAGTAGGTGTTAAAAATCCACTTTTCTTATTAGATGAGATTGATAAGATTGGCATGGACCATCGCGGTGATCCAGCCTCTGCATTATTAGAAGTTTTAGACCCAGAACAAAATAATACATTTAGTGATCATTATCTGGAAGTAGATTATGACTTATCAGAAGTTATGTTTGTATGTACTGCAAACAGCTTAAATATTCCCACTCCACTATTAGATAGAATGGAAATAATAAGAATCCCTGGCTACATAGAAGATGAGAAACTTAATATAGCCTCAAAATATCTTTTACCAAAACAGATGGAAAGAAATGGCTTAAAAGAAAAAGAGATCAATATAAATAAAGAAGTAATACTTTCATTGATTAGATATTACACAAGAGAGGCAGGTGTAAGAGGCCTTGAAAGACAAATTGCTAAAATTCTTAGAAAAGTAGTCAAAGAAAGACTTTTATCAAAAAAGAATACAAGCAAATCAACCTCCATTAATGACAAAAACCTTGAAAAGTACTCGGGTGTGAGGAAATTCAAATACGGTATTGCCGAAAAAGATAATGCTATCGGACAAGTAACTGGACTAGCATGGACAGAGGTTGGTGGTGAGCTTTTAACTATCGAAGCTTCACATATAGATGGTAAAGGGAGAATTATTAAAACTGGTTCATTGGGCGATGTAATGCAAGAATCTATTCAAGCTGCCTTAACGGTGGTTAGATCAAGGGCAAGTTCTTTGGGTATAAAGCCAGATTTTTATGAAAAGCATGATGTGCATATTCATGTGCCTGAAGGAGCAACTCCAAAAGATGGTCCAAGTGCAGGCGGGGCTATGGCAATTTCTTTAATTTCTATTTTTACAGGGATTGCAGTTAGATCTGATACAGCAATGACAGGTGAAATTACCTTAAGAGGTCAAATACTGAAAATTGGAGGCCTTAAAGAAAAGTTGCTTGCTGCAAAAAGAGGCGGCATTAAAAATGTAATTATCCCAAAAGAAAATGAAGCTGACCTTCAAGAGATACCGGAACAGATTCTTAAGTCTTTAAATATTATTCCAGTTGAATGGGTGGATGAAGTTATTTCTCATGCCTTAGTAAGTGAGCCAACTCCACTCAATAAATCTTCAGGTGGTATAAAAAGCAAAACATCAAGACCAAGAAAAGCAAAGTCGGAAAATAAACAAGCTCATTAAAAGCCTTTATTTACTTGACTTTTAGGCCTAAAAAGCTTTTCATAGAAGGGTATTTATATAAATAAATTTATACAGAGGAGTATTTAATATGAATAAATCAGATTTAATTGATGCAGTTGCAGGTGACGCAGATATTTCTAAAGCTTCAGCAGGCAGAGCTGTTGATGCAGTTTTAGGTGGTATCGGTGATGCTTTAGGTAGTGGTGATTCTGTATCACTAGTTGGTTTTGGAACATTTTCAGTAAGGCATAGAGCTGCTAGAGAGGGTAGAAATCCTCAAACTGGTGCATCAATGCATATTGCTGCTTCTAAAGTTCCAGGTTTTAAAGCTGGTAAAGGCCTTAAAGATAAGGTTAAAAACAGCTAAGTTTTATTAACTTTAAAAAAGGGTGCTTCCGCACCCTTTTTTTATTTATAATGTTATCGCTATGATGGAATCACTCAGAAATTTTTTAACAGGACCAAGACTGTTTGTTGTAATTGCAGCTTGTGCATTACCATTTGTTTTTCTTGGCACGTCTTCACTTGGTTCAACTTTTCAAAACTCATTTGGATCAGTTAATGGTGAGGATATAACACAAGCCGATCTTCAAGTTGCAACTAATATGACTGTTCAAAAGTTTAAAAATGTTTATGGAGATGATTTTGACTTTAACGAACTTGATGAATCAATTCAGCTAGAGGCCGTTAAACAGGAATTAATCTCACAGAAAGTTTTATTATCAGAATCAAGATCCTTTGGTCTTGTGAATAGTGACACAGAAAGACAAGCAAAAAAATCTATCATTAGGAATCCAGTATTTCAAATAGATGGAGTTTTTGATGAAGGAGTTTATGAAGCTCAAGTAAACTCAGCTGGTTACACTAAAGACTCTTATATAGAGATGACTAAAGATATGATGGCATCAGAGATGTTTAGAATTGCACTTGGTTCATCGAGGTTTACTACAGAAGTAGAAGTTAAAGAACTTGCTCAAATTTTAGAACAATCAGTAGATATTGATTTTATAAAACTTGATTCAAATCAATTAAAAAGTCAGATAGTCAATTCAGCAGATGAGCTAAAAGAATATTATGAAAATAATCAAATTATGTTTTTCTCAGATGAAAGTAGGTCCTTTGATTATTTCTTATTAGCAGCAGATGATTACAAAGAACAAGTTCAAGTTCCTGAAGGTTATATTGATAATGCCTATGCAGATTATCTTTCAAGGGCAAGTGGAAGAGATGAAATTAGGTTCTCTCATATTATGATAGAAAAAGCTAATCATTCCTCTGATGAGATAGCTTTTGATGTTATTTCAGATGTTTATTCAAAATTAGAGAATGGAGATAATTTTTCAGATATAGCTTTAGCTTATAGTGATGATGTTGTTACTAAGGATAGTGGTGGAGATCTAGAATATTTTGATGCGGATGTTTTTCCTCAAGAGTTTGCTGATGCCTTGAAAGATCTTAACGTTGAAGACTTAAGCGACATTGTAGAGCTTGAAGACACTCTTCATATTTTAAAGGTAACTGAGCTAAATACATCTGAAGTTATGTCTTTATCTGAAATGGAAAATATATTGATTGAAGAGCTTGTTGATTCAGAATCTATTGCTTTAATGAGTGATGATTTTAATCAAGTTGATGAAATGATCTTTGCCAATGAATCCATAAATTCAATAGCTTCGTCTCTATCAAAAAATATAATTAAAGAGGAAAATAAAAAAATTAGTACATTTGATTTTGATATCAATGACACAAGAATAAAAGATTTTATATTTTCACCAGATTCTCAAATAGGAGCGCCTAGTGTAATAGATCTAGGTGATTCAATAATCGTTCTATCTATCTCTAACATTAAAGAACCCTCTATTCAGGCATATGATGATGTAAAGGGTTTAGTCGAAGATTATTTATCTGAAAGCAAGGCAATTGAAAAACAAAGCCTGCTTACTGCTGAGTTAGACTTGGCAAAAAAAGGAAATACAATAGATACATTTATCGAAGCCTATAATTTTATTTCAAAAGAGTCATTTGTTGCTGTAAAAAGATATTCATCTCTTCTTCCTCAAGAAGTTATTTCTGAAGTTTTTAAAACTGCTCCAGATAACTCTATTACTATAAACGCAAGAAATGGAGATATTTATATGGTTGATTTACTGAGTATAAATCAACCAACTATTGAAACTATTGATGAACTTTACGAGCAATACAATAACTTTACAGAAGAAAGAGTATCTAGAAATATCTCATCGCTTATTAATGAAGAGATAATTGATTCAGCTCGTGTCAATCTTGATAATTTAGCTTTTTAATATGAAACATTTAATATCACTATTCGTAATTACTTTTTTAATAGGATGCTCTTCAAATATTTCACCAGTCGATGACGGTTTAGAAAATCAAATATTTCATTTTGGTAATGGTTCTGAGCCACAGGGAATAGATCCTCATATTGTTACTGGAGTTCCAGAACATCACATTCTTATTTCTTTGTGTGAAGGTCTCACAATACCAAATGCATTTGGTGATGGAAACTTACCTGGTGCAGCTGAATCTTGGGAGATAAGCGAAGATGGTAAAGAGTATATCTTTAACCTAAGAAAGAATGGTAAATGGTCTAATGGCGATGATGTTACTGCAGAGGACTTTGTATGGTCTTGGAAGAGGATATTAACAGCTAGCCTGGGTTCACAATACCCGGACATGCTTTATTACTTAGTTGGAGCATCTGAATATCATACTGGCTTAATTGATGACTTTAGCGAGGTTGGAATTAAAGCTTTAGACAAACATACACTTAAAGTAACTTTAAAAGCCCCAACTCCATTTTTTATTGGAATGTTGAGTCACTACAGCACTTGGCCAGTTCACAAAGAGACTGTCTTAAAACACGGCTCAATAGATGATCGAAATGGTGAATGGACTAGACCTGGAAATTTTGTATGCAATGGTCCATTTAATCTAAAGACATGGGAGTTAAATAATAAGATTGTTGTAGAAAAAAATCCTAACTACTGGGATGCTTCAATGGTTAAATTAAATCAGATTCATTATTATCCCGTTTCAAATGTTATGACAGAAGATAGAATGTTTAGGGCTGGTCAACTTCATGTTACTAGTACACTACCTTCTCAAAAATGTCCTATTTACATAGAAGAAAACAATCCAGATCTGAGAATAGACCCTTATATGGGTACTTACTTTTATAGGCTAAATACCAATAACCCAGTTTTAGAGGATGTAAGGGTTAGGAAGGCTCTTGCCTATTCAATAGATAGAAGGCTTTTAGTTGAAAAAGTTACTAAATGTGGACAAATTCCTGCTTACTCATTTACTCCTCCAGGTTCAAATGGATATCAGCCGGATACCTCAATACCCTTTGACCCCGAGCTTGCTAAAGAATTACTAAATGAAGCAGGTTATTCTGAAGAAAACTTGTTTCCTAAATTAGAAATTTTATTTAATACCAATGAAGATCATAGAAAAGTTGCATTGGCAATTCAGCAAATGTGGCAACAAAACTTGGGTATTAGTGTTGAATTAGTTAATCAAGATTGGAAGGTTTACCTTAGTAGAGAAATGGTAGGAGATTTTCAAGTTTCTAGAGCTGGATGGATTGGTGACTATGAAGACCCAAATACATTTTTAGATCTAATGAGGCCAAACAGAGGTAATAATAAAACAGGATGGGAAAACTCTGAATTTGATTCGTTGGTAGCTAAAGCTAATTCAACGAACAATCAAGATGAGAGATATAGACTTCTCAATGAAGCAGAGAAGATTCTAATTGATAACATGCCTATAATTCCTTTATATACCTATGTAAGAAATTATCAATTATCCTCAGATGTCAAAGGATATAACCCACATATTTTAGATCATCATCACCCAAAATTTATTTATTTAGAAAGAGAATAAAACTAGGTGATAAGTATATTTTTAAAAAGATTATTACTGGCTATCCCGGTTTTACTTGCTGTTGCCAGTCTTACATTCTTTTTAGTCAAATTAGCACCAGGTGGTCCATTCGATGCTGACAAAGCAGTATCACCTCAGGTATTAAAAAACTTAAATGAGGCTTATAACTTAGATGCTTCAGAATGGGAGCAGTATATTGACTATATGTCTGGTATTTTAAAAGGTGATTTTGGTCCATCTTTTAGATTTCCTGGAAGATCTGTTTCGGAGATGATTGCAACTGGATTACCTGTGACATTTGAATTAGCCTTTTATGCAATTTTAATTGCTTTATTGATTGGAGTTTCTTCAGGAGTTCTTGCAGCCTTAAAAAGAAACACCTATCTAGACTTTATTCCTATGGCTATAGCTATGATTGGCATATGTGTACCAACATTTTTAATGGGACCTCTTTTAGTATTAATCTTTGGCATTAATTTAGAAATCCTTCCTGTTTCTGGCTGGGGTCAACTTCCTGGTGACAAAATTTTACCCTCCATAACTTTAGGTTTTGCATACGCAGCATATATTGCAAGATTGAGTAGGGGCGGGATGTTAGAAGTTTTAAATCAAGACTTTATTAGAACTGCTAGAGCAAAAGGCCTTACTGAAAGAAATGTTGTAATTAAGCATGCAATGCAAGGGGGGCTCATTCCTGTTGTATCATTCTTAGGTCCTGCAATTGCTGGTCTTTTAGCTGGCTCATTTGTTGTTGAAACAATTTTTCAAATACCTGGCTTAGGAAGGTTTTATGTTGAAGCGGCATTTAATAGAGACTACACAATGATATTAGGAACAACAATTTTTTTCTCAGCAATGATAGTATTTTTTAACTTATTATCTGATCTTGCTGCTATGTGGCTTAACCCAAGATCTAGAGATACTTCATGAGCAAAAGTTCAACTTTATGGTCTGATGCAATTTACAGGCTAACTAGAAATAAAGCTGCCATGTTCGGTGCCTTTATTTTGTTCGTATTAATTCTTTGTGCAGCACTAGCTCCATGGATAGCTCCATATTCTTATTCATTTCAGAATCTAGAGTTAGGTGCATCTCCTCCATCTGCAGCTCATATACTAGGTACAGATGTCTTGGGTAGGGATTTGTTAAGTAGAATCTTATACGGAGCCAGAATTTCTTTGCTTGTTGGTTTTGTCGCAACAGGCGTTGCTCTAGTAATTGGAGTTTCTTGGGGAATTGTTGCTGGATATGCTGGTGGAAAGGTAGATTCTATTATGATGAGAATTGTTGATGTTCTATACGGTCTTCCGTTCATTATTTTTATTATTCTATTAATGGTTATATTTGGAAGAAATTTATGGCTGTTGTTTGGAGCCATTGGTGCTGTTGAATGGTTAACCATGGCAAGGATAGTAAGAGGACAAGTAATTGGATTAAAAAATCAAGAATTTGTTATGGCAGCAAAAGCAATGGGCGTAAGTAATATTTCCATGTTTAGGAAGCATTTACTTCCAAATATTTTAGGCCCAATAGCTGTTTATGCAACTTTAACAATTCCTCAAGTAATGCTATTAGAAGGGTTTTTAAGCTTTCTTGGATTAGGTATTCAACCTCCAATGAGTAGTTGGGGTACGCTTATTAAAGATGGTGTTGAATCTATGGAAGAATATAGCTGGCTACTAGTTTATCCTGGCCTAACATTTACAATTACTTTATTCGCACTAAATTTCTTTGGTGATGGTTTAAGAGATGCTCTTGACCCAAAAACAACTGATAACTAAAAAGCCCTTATTGCAATCTTTATAATCTGACCTGGCATAAGATCGGAAGTCTTAAAATTATTAATTTCTTTAATACTCTCGACGGTCACATCAAAAAGATCAGAAATTTTATATAAATTATCACCTTGCTTAACTGAATATAGAATAGTTCTCTTTTTAGATTCAATATTTCGATGAATATTTTTATTACCAATAGTTAGTTGTTGTCCAAGTTGCAGATAAGAGTCTCTATTAAGTGAATTCATTCGCAGTAGATCGCTTAATTCAATATTATATTTTTTTGATAGATCCCATAAAGTATCTCCTTCTGAAACTATGTGCATTTCATAAGGTATGAAGTTATTTGATTTAGATTTACTCAGAGGTATCAAAAGTGTGTCGCTGATTGATAATAAATCATTATCAATATAATTGATTTCTTTAATTATTCTAACTTCAGTATCATATTTGTTTGCTAACTTCCATAGACTATCACCAGATACAACAACGTGTGATATCCAATTTATTTGATTAACATTCTCAAAAGGGCTCTCAGGACTGTCTAAAAGATAAGTTTTCTCTATTGGAACATAAAAAATACTTTTATCTGTTGGTGCCGATGCCCATTTAGTGTACCCAGCATTAAGTTTATATATAAGCTCAGGTGGTATTTCTAAATATTCACTTAAAGTAAGGATTTCTACTTGGCCAGGTATTTCGATTTTCTTTACGACAGATTCAACTGGTATTTCAGGTAAAATAACTCCATATTTATCAGGATTAAAGATAATTTCTCTTATAGCTATGTATTTTGGAATATATTCGGTGACTTGTTTATTTAAATCCAATGACCAAAAATCATAGTCTAAGTTTCTTCTTTTATTTTTATTTATTTGCCTATCTAAATAGGTTGGTCCTGCATTGTAAGCTGCTAAAGCAAGATAGATATCATTATCAAATCTCTCAAGCAGGTATTTAAAATAACCTATAGCAGCATGTGTAGATCTATATGGATCATGCCTATCTTCACTCCACCATGATTTCTCAAGATTAAACATTCTTCCGGTTTTTGGCATAAACTGCCAAAGACCCACAGCACCAGATGGCGATATTGAAAAAGGATCGTAGTTACTTTCTACGAAAGGTATTAATGCTAATTCAGGAGGAAGGTCAGCTGCTTCAAGCTCTTGAATTACATAATATATAAAATAATATGATTTATTTAGAAAGTCATTAAATTTATCAACATCTTTTATGTGATTGTTTATATAACTTATTGTTTTTTCATCTAAGACAATATTGTTGTCATAATTATTATTAATAATCATGTAGTCCCATACATTCTTAGCAATTGGTTTTGGCTCTTCGATGGGAAGAACAATTTCATTAGTACATTCAGTGCCTAAAGAACTTGAAACACATTGGGCATCTATATTTTTTATTACAGCCGGATTAGATTGACAACCCAAAAGACCAAATAAAATAAATAAAGAGAGTATTAAAAATTGTCTTTCCATGATCTTAATGCTTTAAAAATTTCCTTGGTTTCTTTTGTTGTTTTAAATTTAATAGAAATATTTTCTTGGACTTCTTTAATATCTGATCTTAAGAAAGGGTTTGTTTTTAGTTCAGTTGATAATAATGAAGGTAGTGAAGGAGTTCCTGTTTCTCTCAATTTTAA
>Ga0213868_10002362_pt1 | contig 18167 bp, 2 predicted proteins | sample PICome_9_FD_160087 | JGI IMG/M metagenome (GOLD analysis project Ga0213868, IMG submission 160087) | Coastal seawater microbial communities near Pivers Island, North Carolina, United States - PICO127 | ecosystem: Environmental > Aquatic > Marine > Coastal | place: USA: North Carolina | collected...
ATAAAGTTTTGACACAAATTCTAAATGCTGTTCAAAATAAAGGTTTAAATTTTAATACGTTTCAAACTCTTTTAGAAACTACAAAACCTGTTTACTACACAACTGACGTCATTGATGCTGCGGTAGTGATGGGTAAAAAGGACGAAGGTTTTAGACCTGACAAGGTTGAGTTATTTTTTAATGGGAAACCTTTAAAATCATCTGAGTTTAAAATTCAAAGTGGAAAGGTTGTATTAAACAAAAAAATAATCTCGCCTGGAACATATGATTTGACTGGTACTATAACTAAAAGAAATGCAGATACTCAGGAGTTAGTTTCAATTCCTGTAAATCAAAGTATCGTTGTAATTAAAGAACCAAATTCTGCAGTAGTTTCTGCTGATAATATGAAAGTTTTTTACAGAGGACTAAGAAATCCTTCTTCAATTTCTATACCTGGAGTTGCTGAAAGTTCTATAAGACCCTCAAGTAATAATGGAGAATTTATAAAACTTAGTAACGGAGGATGGGGCGCTGTTCCAACAAGTGATTTTTCAAAAAAAACAATGAAGGTTAGCGTTTCGGGTGTTCTAAATGGAAAAAGAAAACAATTTGATGGAGGTGAGTTTAGGATTCTTGAACCACCACCTGGTCTTGGTTCAATAAAAGTAAATGATAATTATTATAAACCAACAGAGAATATCCCAAAAAGATATTTATCTAACGGAATGATTACAGGGAATAAACCAAAAGATTTTTTATATGATTTTATAATTGAGGTAACTTCTTTTGATATTAAGGTAGGTAACTCTCCATCAAAAACTGTGAAAGGTAACTCAGCAAGGAATAACCCAAAAGCTGTAGCAGATATTAATAGCCAAGGAAGAGGAACTGTTGTAAGAATATCTAACATCAAAGCCAGCGCAAAAGATGGAGATTTCGTAAATCCTAACTATATTGTGAATGATTTTATAGTAATACTTGAATGAAAAATAACGTAATATTAACTTTTTGTTTATTGTTTGCTTTGAGTACATACTCACAGTCAAATATTTTGAATGCATCTAGTCCAGCAGAGATTGGTATTCAAAATTTTGATCAAAAACAAACTGATAATGACTCATTTTTAGAATTCGATTACATAGATGAAAGAGACATTCTTTGGTCAAAAATTGTTTATGAAAAAATTGATTTAAACGAAAAAATAAATTTTCCATTACTTTTTCCGATTAATGATGAGACTTACGAGAAAAACAGAAAATCACTCTGGCGAGTCTTAAAGGAAAATATTTTAAACAAAAATATCACTGAAATTTACTTTGATAGAAATGATAACTTTAAAGATAAAATGAACTTTGAAGATGTTCTTGAGGTTGTCTCGTTTACAGAAATGATAAATGGGGTTCAAACTCCTGCTGAAGAATTAAAATCGATTGATATTTCAGCATACAGGATTAAAGGTATGTGGTACTTTGACAAAAGACAAGGTGAGATGAAGTACAGACTTCTAGGTTTAATGCCAGTAGGTAAAAATTTAAAGGACGACGATGGAAAAAATAATACGGATCTGTTTTGGATATGGTACCCAAGTATTAGAAAAATCTTACATAAAGAACAAGTTTTCAATGATAAAAACAATGCTAATAGAATTTCATTTGACCAATTATTAGTTTCTAGAAGGTTTAGTTCATTTATTTACAAGGAGGATAATGTATATGGTGATAGAGCCATAAAAGATTATAAAAATCCTGGCCTTGAATCTATATTAGAGTCTGAAAGAATTAAAAAAGAAATTTTGGATTTTGAACAAGATATGTGGAATCGTTAATTTCCTCCAAATTATTATAATTTCTTATTAAATTCCTCTTATAAACCGAACTACTTTTATTATTTATTTAGATACTTTTCGGTATGTTATTATGTTAAAATTGTAAAATTCTGCACTGTTTTTTTTTATTTATTTAAATATTTTTCTATATTAATGTTTGGCTTGATAGGGTATTTTATACCCTTTTTCTTTCTGTAATAACCAAAAAAACAACAAATATTTATGTCTATTCTAACTAGACTTTTTACACTTTTTATCGAAATAAATTAAACTATGAAAAATTTAATCTCCCTTATTTTTTTAACTTTTACTATGTTTGTGTTTGCTCAAGAAGCTCCTGTAGCTAACGATCAATCTATCACTATTAATGAAGGTGATACTAAAACTGGCAATTTAACAGGCTCCGATTCTGATGGTGACGGTTTATCCTTTGCCGTTGTCGGAACCCCGAATAGAGGAACTGTAACTATTAATTCTAATGGTTCTTTTACCTATATACATTCTGGTGGTGAAGGTGCTTCTGACTCATTTACTTTTAGTATAACTGATGATTCTTCTTCACAACTCACTAGTAATACAGCAACAGTAACTATTACTATAAATCCAGTCAATGATCCACCAGTAATAGCTGATATATCAAAGACATTGGATGAAGGTGCATCTGCAGAAATAAGTGTTTCAGGAACAGATGCTGAAAGTGCAATTTTAGTTTATGAGATTGTATCAGCTCCGTCTAATGGAACTTTTACTTTAGATTCATCAACAGGTTTAGGTTACTACACTCACAATGGATCTGAAACAACCTCTGATTCTTTTGTTGTTAGAGCAAAAGAATCTACTGCTGAAGTGTACAGTGCCAATGCAACTGTAACAATTACTGTAAATGCAGTTAATGATTCACCACTTAGTCCAGATGGAACAGTGACTTTAGATGAGGGAACATCAAGTCAATCTGTTTCTTTTGGTGCTTCTGATGCTGAAGGATCCTCATTAACTATTAATGTATCAAGTCAAGGGAGCTATGGTACAGCTGTAGTTTCTGATGGAAATTTTGTTTATACTCATGATGGATCAGAAACTACCTCAGATACTTTTTCTTATAGTGTTAGTGATGGAACTTTAAGTAGTACAGGGATGATTACAGTTACAATAAATCCAACTAACGATGCACCAAATGGTGTTGCTGATACCTATTATGTAACTAGAAATTCAACAACTCAAATGGCTGCTGAAATTGGAGTTTTAAGAAATGATACAGATTCAGATTCAGATTCCACGTTATTTTCTGTATCTCAAGGTAGTACTTCTCCTCTATACGGTCAATTAACTTTAAATCAAGATGGTTCTTTTACGTATGTAACTGATGGAACTAATTCTACATTCAATTCAGATTCCTTTTCTTACACCGTTTCAGATGGCTCGGCTACTAGTTCTGAAGTTACAGTGACTTTAGAAGTTGCATCTATAATTCCGGTACCAAATTCATATACTAATGCAGAGGGAGCGACATTAACAGTAGACGCTACCAATGGTGTCGTAACAAATGATGTAGATCCAAATGGATTAACTCTTTCAGCAACAGTTGTTGCAAACCCTACATATGGAACTTTAACATTAAACGCAGATGGAAGTTTTACTTATGTACATGATGGAACTGAAAACAGAAAAGATTCTTTTACTTATAATTTAAAAAATGCTAATGATGACGAAAGTAAGTCTACTTTTGTTGTTATAAATAATACAAATGTAAATGATGCCCCAACTTCAAGTGGAACAACATTTACTTTAAATGAAGGGGCAAGTAATATTTTTACTCCCACTTACGCGGATACTGATACTCAATTAACAGGAATAACATTTGCAATTACAACTGATGTTACAAATGGAGTTTTATCTGACAACGGTAATGGAACCTATACTTACATTCATAATGGAGGAGAAACTACATCAGATACTTTTGCCTACAGCGTTTCAGATGGTGAGTTTACAGTAGAAAATTTAGCTGGAGCAATAACAGTAACAGCAATAAATGACGTACCAGTTGCAACCAATTTAAGCTATACTTTAGATGAAGCTGGAAGTATTGTCATTGATTATGCTGGAACAGATGCTGAAACAGCTGCTAATGACTTAGATTTTGTTAAACTTTCTGATCCGACAAATGGATCAATCACAGTTGCTAACGGAGTTACAACTTATACTCACAATGGATCTGAAACAACTTCAGATTCCTTTACTTTTGCTGCTTATGATGGAACAGTACAAAGTGCCGCTGGAACCGTTTCGATTACTCTTAATCCAGTAAATTCTGCTCCGATAGTTTCTGCTGTTGCATTTACTATTAATGAAGACGCTTCAACTACTTTTAATTTAGGAGCTAGCTCAACAGAACCTGAAGGGCAAACAATGACTTATGCGATTTCAACACCAACTAATGGTACTGCATCTGTCAATGCTGGAACAGGTGAAGTTTCATACGATCACGATGGTTCTGAAACAACTACAGATACATTTACCTTTACGGCTACTGATAGTGAAGGACTGGCTAGTGCTGCAGGAACAATTACTGTGACATTGAACCCAGTTAACGATGCTCCTGTTATTGCTGATGCTACATTAAATGTAGATCAATATGATGAGCTTACATTTTCAGTCCCTGGTACAGATGCTGAGGGAAGTACTTTAACTTATACCATTGTAACCAATCCATCTCAAGGAACTTTGGAAGATAATGGAAGTGGAAGTTACACTTATTACAATGACTCAACAGCTGATTTAACAGGTTCTTCAACAACTGATACATTTGTAGTTAAAGCTAATGATGGAACAGTTGATAGTGCAAATAAAACTTTAACTTTTACAATTGCAGGTATCGATGAATCAATACCTCAAATTATACTTACATCTGACACTAACTCATTAACTGAAACAGATGCTGGAGGGGGAACTTTGACTGTTAATGCTGTACTGGTAAGTAACTCATTTTATTCCAATAGAAGAGATATGAACGCTGATCCTGTTGCTGTTGGTGCTACAAACTCTTTAGGATACAAATATCTTGGTGAATATGGAGGTCACAAATATTATTTTAAAGGAGATTGGAAAAGTAATAGTGACGCTAAAAGCGAAGCTGCTTCTCAGGGTGGATACCTGTGGACCATTGAATCAGCAGCTGAAGAAACAGCTGTTTATAATTTATTAGCTGCTCAATCAATAGGTCATCATAATATATTTCTGGGTTTAAATCATGATTATACAGATACAACTTGGAAATGGATAAATGGTCACCCATTTTCTGGAGAATATACTAAATGGAATGGATATGATGCAACTACTGATAGTTCAGGTTTTTTAACTAAACCTGTTGTTAAGTGGTATGATTCTGGATGGCAAAATTTTGGCGTAGATACGTCCGGTTATGTATTGATTGAATTTGATAATAATGTTACAGCTTCAAGTGATATTACATTTGACGTTGCTGCAACAAACTCAAGTACTGCAACAGTTTCAGACGATTATACTTTGAGTGGCAGTTCTATTACGATTGCAAGTGGTGCATCATCCGGAACTTTAACTGTAACTGAAGTTGCTGATACTATTGATGAGGCTTCTGAATCTATTATTTTAGAAGCAGGAAACATAACAGCTGGAAGTGCAAGAGTAAAGAGAAGTCAAAATTCATTGACCCTAAATCTTGTAGATAATGAAAAAACATCTGTTGCTTTTTCAACAACTAAAACCACTTTTGCTGAAGCCGATGGTGATATAGTAATGACTGCAACATTAAATAATGTTAAGCCTTTTGATACTGCAATAACTTTAACTCTTGGAGGTACTGCCACCGTTGACGAAGATTATTCTACTGATGACGATGGTTATTTAGAGGGTATTGCTTCTGGATTTGATAGTCCAGAAGGCGTAGTACAAGCTACAAGTGGTGATTATTACGTTGCAGAAGAAAGAAGAGTTTATAAAGTTGCTGCAAATGGTACAAAAACCTTAATTGCTGGTAATGGAAATTGGGGTAATCACTCTGGTGACGCACAACCAGTTTCTCAGGCTAGGTTTAGAAATATTGGAAAAATGGTAATTGATAAAGCCAGTGCTAGATCAGCTGGAGGATCAGATGATGTTATTTATTTATATGACGAAAGAGTAATTAGAAAAATTGATTTAGGAAATAATTTAATTTATTACGTAACCGGAAGTGGAGATTGGACTGAAAATTTTGTTAACGGAACTTTAGCTGAAGCAAGATTTAGATCAATTCGAGATATTACACTATCTAATGATGGTAATACGTTATATGTTGTTGATGAAAATGCGATTAGAGCAATTGATATGGCTAATGATGCTGTTTCAACAATTGCTGGTAACAGAGATTGGGGTTATCAAGATGGAAGTCTATCTTCCTCTAGATTTGAAGGTCCTCAAGGACTTGCAATGGACTCAAGTGGAGATTTAATTGTAAGACAATACGGAAAACTTAGAAAAATAGATATTGATGGAAATTCAGTAACTACCTTATTAGAAAATGACTGGAGTTCAGGTGATCTTTTTATAGATTCTGCTGATAATGTTTATTTTGCTTCTGAGGATAGACATTACATTTATAAGTATTCAAGTGAGGGAGATTTTACAAAAATTATTAGTAGCGAAAATGATTCTGGAACTGTAGATGGCGTTTTAAAAGATGCTAAAATTGAACGTCCAATGGATATTATATTAAATTCAGCAGGAGATTTAGTCTTTGTTGAAAGAAATTCTACTGGTTCACTTAGAAAAATAGATTTTGTTAATAAACTTAGAATTCCAGCTGGTCAACAAACAGGTACTTTTACATTATCTATAAACGACGACGGTTCGTTTGAAAACGATGAAACTATTAACGTTGCTGTAGCTAGTGGTGAAAATATTGTAATTCCTAGTGGTAATGTTCTGGAATTAACGATTGACGGTTCTACAACGAATTTAGCTGGATACGATTCTGCTCCCGAAGTAACTTTAGTTTCTGCAGCTTCAAATATTGCAGAGGAAGGTGGATCAACAATTTTAACTTTCCAACTTGGAGATGCATCTGAATCAGGAGCTAGACAAGATATGAGTGAAGGATCTAAAGGGGAATACGCTTATTTAGGAGCAATCGGAACTCATAAATACTATATGTCATACAATTATGAAACATGGACTGAAGCTAAAGATGTAGCTACTGGACTTGGAGGCTATCTTGTAGCCGTTAATGATCAAACAGAAAATGATTGGATTAGAGCTAGAATGAAAGATGCTGGTTACGAGTGGAATAGTGTATGGATTGGATATACTGATGAATCAAGTGAAGGAATTTTTGAATGGGCTAACGGAAGTGATTCAACTTATGAAAATTGGCAGAATGGTGAACCTAACAATTCTGGAGGAGAAGATTATACGGAACTTATGAGTAATGGTAGATGGAATGATTTACCTAATAATAATACTCAACTTTATGTTATTGAATTTAGTGGAACAGTATCCTCATTACCAACTGTTATTACTTACACTGCAACTGAATCTGAAACAGGAGAATTTACACTTCCAACTGTAGCTCCAATTACTATTGCAGCTGGATCTTCAAAAGCTACTCTTACTATTTCTGCAAAATCAGATACAGATCCTGAAGGTTCAGATACTGTAACTTACGCAATTACTGATGTTACTAATGGAACAGCGGGATCAAAAAGTAGTACAACAGTAACAATTGACGATAATGACCCTGAAACAGCAACTATAGCTGCAATTTCAGATCCAACATTTGCTGAAGAAGCAGGAGAGTTAGTTATTACTGCAACAATTCCAAACGCAAAAACATTTGCTAGTTCATTAGGTGTCACTATAAATCAGGGAGGTTCTGATACGGCAACTTTTGGAACTGACTTTGAAATTACAGAACTAAATAATGTATCAACATTAGCTGGTTCTGGTACTTCAAACTACTCTGATGGAACTGGAGACTCAGCTTCTTTCAGTGCACCAGGTTCTATTGTTTCAGACAGTAGTGGAAATTTATATGTTGCCGATGGTGATAATAATGTAATTAGAAAAGTAACAACAGCAGGTGTTGTAACAACATTTGCTGGAAACGGTAATTGGGCTCACGACAGAGAAGAAGGATTTAGAACTGATGTTGGTTTTGCTAGGCCTAGAACTTTAGTGTTCAATTCAGCTGGTGAACTATTCGTATTTGAAGACGGAAGACATAGAATTTCTAAAATTGATACTTCTGGAAATGTAACTAGAGTTATTGGAGATTACAACGGATCTGGCTGGGGTGATACTGATGGAGATAAAACACAGGCCCAGTTCAGTAACATCTATGGAATGGCCTTTGATTCATCTGGAAACCTTTTTGTTACAGATAGCAGAGACGGTGGAAAAATTAAAAAAATTACTTTTGATCCAGGTTCAGGTGATGCAACAAGTACAACTTTTGCTGGAACTGGCAATTGGGGAGAAATTGATGGGCCTGGAAATGAGGCAGAATTTAGAAACCCTGGTGGAATTGTAATTGATGCTAATGATATTATATATGTAGCTGATAGACACAATCATAAAATTAGAAAAATAACACCATCTGGTGAAGTGTCTACATTTGCTGGCGATGGATATGGTGATCAAGATGGATCTTTACTTAATGCAAGATTTCAGCAACCTTTTGGGATGTCTGCTGATGCAAGTGGAGATATTTATATCGCTGAATCTGATGGTAATAGAATTAGAAAAATTGATATAAGTGAAGGTTCTGTTTCTACTGTTGCTGGAACTGGTACCTATGGTCATTTGGACAGTACCTTATTAAGCTCTCAATTTAAACGTCCTGAGGGAGTTTTAGCAACTACATCAACTATTTATATAGCTGATACTGATAATCATAGAATAAGACAAATTGAATTACTACCTTCAATTAAAATACCTGCGGGAAGTACTTCGGGTACATTAACACTGAAAGGAATAGATGATTTCAAATTTGAATCTGACGAAACAGCAACTGTTTCTATTTCAAGTTATACAAATCTTGTAAATTCAAGTATTGCAGATATAGCGACAACAGTTACTAGTAAAGATGCTGCTCCAGTTGCAAGAATTTCAGTTGAAGATGATGTATTAGATGAGCAAGGCGCAGGAACAACAACTATTAATGTCTCTTTATCTGATGCATATTCAAGTTCTAAAGTGGATATGTCTCCGTCTGATAAGGCAGATTACTATTATTTAGGAACACATAATGGTTCCAAATATTATGCTTCAAAAAATAATGAACATTTAAATTTTGAAGATGCTAATGCTCGTGCAACAGCACTTGGTGGTCAATTAGCTATTCTAACCTCCTCGGGAGAACAAGAAACTGTTGTAAATGGAATATATGCTCAAGATCCTGAATTTTCTGCTGATAATAATATTTGGCTGAATCACTGGATTGGGTATTATTTAGATGACAATGAAAATTGGGTATGGAATAATTCCGTAACATCTAATTATGAAAACTGGTCTGATTCTTGGCAAAGAGACGAAAATTGGAATAGAGAAGCGGGATACTTGCATACTAACGGTTTATGGCACAGTAGTGAAAAAAGATCACATAGACGTTTTGTAGTTGAATTTTCATCTGCAATTTCTGATTCAGATACTGTGGTTGATCTTTCATTTGCTGATGCAAATTCTAGTGGAACTACTTTGGAGGGTGCTGATGGTGCTGACTTTTCTTCAAATCTAACTGACGGCAAACTAACTATTAGTGCTGGTAATCCAAGTGGTTCATTAGTTCTGACTGCTGTTGATGATGATATTGATGAATCCATAGAACAATTTACAGTGAGTTTAGATGGTGCAACTGGAGCAACAGTTGATACAGATATTTCTAATACTTCTGTTAATGTAACCATAAATGATAATGAATTAACTACTGTTACATTGGCTGTTAAAGACGGTGTTTCAACAATTTCTGAGGTTGATGGACAAGCAACACTAGAAGCAACATTAACTAATGCAAAATTAAACCCAGTTGAAGTAAATCTTGCGTTTGCTGATTCAGGAACATTAGTAGCCGTTTTTGGTCAAGATTACGATTCTTCAGATTTAAATGCTGTTTCAACTTTTGTTGGTAATGGTAATATTGGTTACCTGGACGGAGATGCTGAGGATGCTGAATTTTCAAATCGTGTTAGAAATATTATTTCTGACTCGTCTGGAAATATTTATGTTGCTGATTTAGAGAACAGAAGAATTAGAAAAATAGACACACAAGGAAATGTTTCAACATACAATAATGGCGCTGATAATCATGATACTCAATTAAATGGTCCAACTGGAATGGCATTTGATGGTAACGGAAACATGTATGTAACTGAAGAGTGGAGTAATAGAGTCTCTAAAATTGATAGCTCTGGAAATGTTACAAGATTTGCTAATCCAAGTGGACAAGACGGAAGTGATAATGGTGATGTGAGTTCTGAAACAAGATTTCAAGGAACTCAAGATGTAGCTTTTGATTCAGAAGGAAATTTATTTGTGTTAGAATGGCAACGAATTAGAAAAATTGAATTTTCTGGAGATACTGCTGTATCGAGCGACTTTGTTGGTAATGGAAATTGGGGAGATCAAGATGGAACTGGATCTGATGCTAGATTTGGTCATGTACAAAATATAGTTATTGATTCAAATGATAATATATTCTTTGCAGATGAAGCGCATCAAAAAATTAAGAAAGTTACTCCTCAGGGAGTTGTAACAACTATTGCCGGTAATGGTAATTGGGATTATGCTGATGGATTCGGAACTAATGCAAAGTTTAGACAGCCAACATACTTAGCAATCGATTCTGACGATAATTTATATGTTTCAGATAGAGAAAACAATAGAATTAGAAAAGTTGAGCCGCAATCTGATGGCAAGTATAAAGTTAGTACCGTTGCTGGTAATGGAAATTATGGCTACGTTGACGGTAATGCAGATCAGGCTGAGTTTAAGCAAGTTAACGCTTTAACTGAGTTTAGTGGAACTTTATTTGCATTTGATAGCGATGAAAACAAGTTAAGAAAGTTACTTTTAAGTCCTGTCATGAGTATTCCTGCTGGTTCTAAAACAGCATCGTTTAATATCTCAGGAATTGATGATACTGCATTTGAATCCACAGAAGCAATCACAGTTACACCTACTGCAAGTGGAGCTAATTTAGCTTCTTCAGATGCATTGACATTAAGTATCACAAGTGATGAATTAACTCCTAAAGTAGTTATTAAATCACAAGAAACAGTACTTGATGAAAATGCTGGTACTTTAAGTTTTGATGTTGTACTTGTTGATGCTGCTGGTGCTGCTGCAAACTGGACGAATACAGAACTTCCTACTGAGTCTGCTGATAGTTTTGATTTTATGGGTGAGTTTAATGGTCATAAGTATTATTTCTCAAGAAATAGATATACTTGGGCTCAAGCAAAACAAAATGCTTTAGAACTTGGAGGTCAAATGCTTGTTATTGAAGATGCAGAAGAAAACGATTTTATTGGTCAAATTATGATCTATGACGGAACATGGATTGGACATAGTAGACCAACCGAAGCTGATAGTTGGGCAAATATTTATGGTTCAGATAACTATACTAATTGGGCACATGTTAATAGTGGAGGTAATGCTAATGATTTAACCGGATATGCTTTGACTTATGGAAATGAATGGTACAATCACAGTGAAAATGATTCAAGACATTATATTTTAGAGTATGGTCCTGTTGCATCTTCTGAACTTGAATCTTCGGTGCTTGTTGAATATACTGGAGATGCTATAATTGGAGATGGTAATGATTATGTTGCATCCTCAACTATTGCTACAATTCCTGCAGGTTCACAGAAAACTACAATTACTCTTACTGGACTAGATGATAGTATTGAAGAGCCAATTGAGCAAATTAATATGAATTTAGCTTTAAGATTCTCTGAAACAGAAGTTGATGGTGATGGAAATCCAATAAGTATTTCCAATGTTGATTTAGGAGATACAACTTCACTAAATGTTCAAGTAAGTGATGATGAACAGCCTGTTGTTACATTTGATACATCTGTTCAGGAAATCTCTGAAAATGGAGGAAGTGTAACAATTACTGCTAATTTATCAAATGCAAAATTAGCAGCCTCATCTGTTGCACTTGATTTACAGGGAACCTCTGAGCAATTGATAGACTATAGTGTTTCTTCTATATTTGGTTATTCTAATTATGCTGGATCTGTTGGTTCTTTTGGATCAAATGGAGGAGATGTTAAAGATGCTAGATTTGAGTATCCTAGTAATATGACTAAATACATAAATGGTTCGTTCTTAATTTATGATGATGGAACTAGAGTAATTAGAAAAGTAGATTCAGATGGTACTGTTTCTGATTTTATAGGTAGGCCCTACAGAGACGATGGAGGAACCGGAGATGCTACACAAATCTCAGTCAGAGTTTCTCATCAAATGGTAACAGATCTTGCTTTTGGAAATGTATTCTGGGGAAGAAATAATGAATTATATGGATACAATGCAGCTGATGGACAAGTATCTATTTTATTTAGTGGTCAGTCAGATATTTCTGGTTTAGCTGTTCACAATGGTGAAATTTATTTTTCACAAAGAGAAGGTTCAATTGAAAAACTTTCTTGGAATGGTTCAGGTTTTGATCATTCAGTAGTTGCAGGTAATCATGGAAATGGTGATTGGGTAAATGAAGCTGAAATTAGAAATTTCTCTCAAAATTTACCCTACTATCCTGGAGAACTTATGAGTGATGAAGCTAACAATAAGATTTATGTTATGCATGAGTATTATAATTATTGGGACGAAATGAGACATCGTTTAACAATTCTTGATTTAAATTCAGGAACATATACTCATTACTATAATTTAATGCCAAGAGCTAGTAATTATGGAACGTTCTCTTATGATGGAGATAATCTATATATTCCTCAAGATGGAGTATTAAATATTATAAGTTTCACTGATTCGGGATATCCTTATTTGGCAGAAAGAATTAATGCTGATGCTCTTAATCAGCCTAAATCATCTACAATTAGTAATGGTAGTCTATACGTGTCAAATTATAATTCTAATACAATTGGTAAGATTTCTTTATCAGCCAGTATTGATATACCAGCTGGACAAACTACCAACTCAGTTACTTTGTCTGCTTTTAAAGATCCATGGTTTGAATCTAATGAAATAATTGATGTAAATATTGGAAGTATTGTTAATGGAACTTCTTCCTCAAATGATGTTTCAGAAGTTACTATAGTTGAGTCTACTAGATTAGAATTAGTTGCTGATGCACCATTTGAAGGCGTTGAGAATGGAAAAGTTAGTTGGGGAGATTATGATAGAGATGGTGATATGGATCTAGCATTGATGGGATCTTCATCTGGCGGAACAATAACAAATGTTTATCAAAACAACGAAGGAACTTTTGTTAATACCAATCAGAATTTCACCAAATTTATTGGAGGTGATATCGAGTTTGTTGATGTTGATCAAGATGGATGGTTAGATGTTGCAGTTTCTGGAACATCTCCCGATGGAAGAAAATCTGAATTGTATATTAATCAGTCTGGACAATTTTTTGAGTTAAACACAAATTATAATATTGAAGGATTATCGCAAACTGACATGGAATGGGCTGATTTAGATAATGATTCAGATCCTGATTTAATTATCTCTGGAATTGATAATGAAAATCAATTTAGAACCTATTACTATACTAACTTAGGAGACTTTAATTTCTTAAAAGAGAAATTATTTAATAGACCAGGATTTATCTCAGGTGAAATTGATATTGTAGATGCTAATAATGATGGTGATAATGATTTATTTGCAAGTGGTATTGCTGGTTCAATTGGAAATCAATATTATGATAGATTTAGAGTTGATAATACTTATTATTGGGGATCTCAACAATCTGATGTTGACACAGGGTTTGCTGATGGAAACACTGAGTATTTAGATATTGATGGAGATGGTTTAATGGACTTCTTATCTATTGGTAAAGATGACATTAACTCATCTGCAGTTCGTTCTTATTCTAATTTAATGGACCTTAATTACTTGCCAAAATTAAATAATGCTGACTTTGATTTTGCAGATTATAATAATGACGGTTTAAGTGATGTTGTTATTTCTGGTGAAGATCCAAGTGATGGAACAGCAGTTTCTAAATTGTATGTAACTTTTGCTGATTATTTTGGATCAGATTATCAACTAGTTGAAACTGATCTAGTTCTTCAAGGACTTAGAGAAAGTAGTGTTGATTGGATAGATTATGATAAGGATGGGGATTTAGATTTATTCTTGACAGGTCTAGATAATGATGGTAATGCAAAATCGTTACTTTATAAAGCAACTAATACTAATAACTTGAATACTCCACCTGCAAAGGTTGAGAATGTAGTTGCTCAAGGACTAGGTGGAAATGGATTGTTAAGAGTTACTTGGGATAAACCAGTTGATGACTATTCTACTTCATTTAGATATAACGTTAGAATTGGAACAACACCTGGTGGAAGTGATATATTATACGCAAATAGTGTAACAGATTCTGAGAGTGCAATTAATGGCTCTACCCTAATTGATGTAAATAGTCTTTCAACAAGAACAAATAGATTTTTAACTGTTCTTCCAGGTACATATTATGTAGCTGTTCAAGCCATTGATGGTGGAAATAGAGGTGGACAATTCTCTGATGAGGTTTCTGTCACAGTTGATTATGCTTGGAATTTACAGAGACTGGGAGGAATTGTTGATAGAAGATTAAGAACAGCAGAATCTTCTTCAATCAAGTTTTTAGATATTGATAAAGATGGAGATAAAGACTTGATCGGATCAAATATTGGAACAAATGATTTTGGACAAAGTGCATTAAATATTTTCTTATTCCAAAATGATATTTTTGATCCTTTAATGTCATTTGGTGGAGGTGTCTCTAGTTTTGAAGTTGCCGATTTCAATAAAGATGGAAATGAAGATATTCTTTTAGCTGTTGAGCAAAATGAAGGAACAAGAATATTTCTTATTCTAAATACTTTTGATCAAGATAATGATAGAGCAGAAGTAGGTGATCTTAACAGACAGTATTTCAATATTTATAATCCATTTGATGGAGACAACTTGATTCAAAGTGTATACAATGTAAAGTTCGCTATTAAAGATCTAGATAATGATGGGTTAGTTGAGGTTATTGCTGCAGGTGAGTCTTCAAAAATAAGTTCTGAGGCAACTGCTCAGGTAGGTATTTCTACAATACAACTTAAAAACGAAGATGGAACTATTGGGTTTGATGACTTTAATTTGAATTATCCTCAAAGTATTGGAGATGACGATCAGCTAAGTTCTCTAAGCTTTATCTCATATGATTTTGGAGATGTTGATAATGATTCAGATTATGATTTCTTGATTTCTGGTTATTCGTTTGATGGATACAAAACTATCTTATATGAAAACAAGAGAAAACTTGATGAAAACGGTGCCGTAGTTCAGCCAATCGAGGTTTATTTTGAAGAAACAGCAAATAACTTTACTGCTGTTAAGGAAGGTACAACACAATTTGTTGACTTTGATTCCGATGGTAAATTAGATATTATATTTAGTGGACAATCTGCTGAGGGTGATATTTTCAGAGCTTATAAAAACACAGGAAATATTGATAATTTTGCTGCAGTTGATTTAGGTTTACCGCCAGTTAGAAATGGTAAATTTAAATTCGGTGACATGTTTGGTCAGGGTAGAAATGATGTTGTTTATTCTGGTACAGTTAGTGGTCAAGGAACATTCTCAAGAATTGCTTACTATGATGCTAATGCTATTAGTTATGTAGAGTCTAATTATGATTTATTCCTTGACGACGCAGATATTGGAATGGCAGATTTTGATGGAGATTTAGATACCGATATTGTACTTACAGGGAAGTGGAATGGAGATCCAACAAGTTATAACTACCATGGTTATGTCTATATGAACGTAAGAGGATTTCAAGGTGATGGCGGCGTTGCCAATGATTCTGATAGTAATGTTAAAACATCTTCAGCCAATGGGGTAAGAGCTCAATCAAGTAGTGGAAGTTCAGGTTCAGGATCTTCTTTAAATACAAGACCTGATCCTCCTACAACAATCGATGTTCAAAGACAAAGATTAGCTGAAGATTCTTTTGAAGTTGTTCTTTCTTGGAATTCAGGAACAGATGCTGAAACACCTGATGAAGGATTGACTTATTCATTAAAGATTGGAACAACAGAAGGCGGAGAAGAAATTCTTGCTAGTGGTTCTAATGCAGAGGGAGTGAGAAATACTGGAAGCAAGGGTAACGCTGAAAACAATAAATCTTGGAAGTTAGTTCTTCCTACAGGAACTTATTATGCAGCTGTTCAGTCTGTTGATGCAAGTTTTATTGGTTCTCAATTTAGCGGAACGAAAGAATTTACAGTTGCATCATCTTACAAACTTGGAGATTCAAATGGAGACGACACTGTAAATATTCTAGATTTAACTTCAAATGTTGACTATATTTTAGGAAATACTCCTACAGTATTTGTAACAGAGGTTGCGGACGTTAACGGAGATGGAGAAATTAATGTAGCTGATATTTCCGGTATTGTTAATATAATTATGACAGATGGTCAAGCTGGTGTAGCTAGAGGTTCTGAGTACGATCCATACAATTGGGAGTATTTCTCTAGTAAACCTGTTGGAGAGGCTACTCTTGTTAGAAGAGACGGTAGAATATACTTAGAAAACGATAAGCCAGTAACATCACTTCAATTTACAATTGACTCAACTGTTGAATATGAACTAAGTGAAGAAATGGACAACGTTACTGTTGTGAATTTTGTTGAGGACGGTAAAAGAACATTCTTAATGTATAGTTTCAATAATCAGCCTATTGATGAGTTAACCGATGTGATATTTGATTATTTGGATCTTAACGATGGAGATGAATTTGAAATCAGAGATATGACTGCAGGTACTAAAGGTGGATTAATGCTTAATCTTAAGTATTCAGATGAAAGCTTCTTTGATGGATCAGAAAATATAATTCAGATTTATCCAAATCCTGCTGTGTCTAATGTTAATTTATTAACTGATATTACTAAGAAAGTTGAAACTATTGAAGTGGATGTATTCAACGTATTAGGAGTTTCAGTTTATAAAACTAAAATAGACGCTATGGGTAGATTAAATGATTTAGATGTTAGTATGTTATCATCTGGTGTTTACACAGTAAGAGTAAGAATGATTACAGGTAATAACGAGGAAATTATTAATGTTCATAAACTTATTAAGAAATAATAATTTCTATGAGAAACCTAATCAAACTATTGATACTCCTTTTTGGAGTATCAATTTATGGCCAAGATACCCTATCCGTAAAGGATGGGGCATATGGCTATGACAAAGACTTTGTCTTGGATGTTGACCTTAAAACGGCAACTAAAATTAGAGCCTTACAATTTGACCTGAATTTTGATGGCCAAGAGTTTTCTTATTTATCAACTTTTGCTTTAAATAAAGAAAGGCTGGGAGGTGACGAATCAGACCATATTATTACCGTAAAAGAAGTTAATTCTTCTAAAGTCAGGGTATTAATATATTCTCCTTCCAATAAAGCTATTCCAACTGGAGATGGAAATATATTAAAGCTTGATTTTCATAACAGCCTTAACTATGGGGACTATACCTTTGATTTAACCAGCGTAGTTGCTTCAAAAGAAGACAATACATCACTTGATATAAAACTAGAAAGTGGAAAAATTACAACCCTTGCACCCAGATTTTATTCCACTGGAAGTGGATTGTTTGATATGGGGAGTATTTATATTGGTTCTAAAGGTTCGACTAATTTTACATTGAGAAATGACGGTAATAGCGATTTAACAATTTCACAGGAAAGTAATGATCTTGTTAATTTTACTATGACAGCAGTAGAATGGCCAAAAGTTTTAGCCGCTAATGAGGAATTAAATTTAACAGTTGAATTTGAAGCAAAAACCAATGGTACTTTTGAAGAAAAATTCACTTTAAAAACAGATGATCCTCTTTCTAAGGATACAGTTCATGAGTTTATTTTTAAAGCAGTTGCATACAATGAAAATAAATTAGTTGTTGAAAAAGATGTTATTTCATATAATGATCAGGAAGCAAAAGTTAAAGTAGGTATTAATGGAGATGAGGATATTACTAGTTTTCAATTTGATATTGATGTACAAGACGGAATTACTTTAACAGATAGTAGTGCAAAATTATTGATTACAGACACAGATCACGTTATTTCATCTAAAATAAGAGAGAATAGTGAGGGTAAAACTGTATTAAGAGT
>Ga0213868_10002363_pt1 | contig 18164 bp, 6 predicted proteins | sample PICome_9_FD_160087 | JGI IMG/M metagenome (GOLD analysis project Ga0213868, IMG submission 160087) | Coastal seawater microbial communities near Pivers Island, North Carolina, United States - PICO127 | ecosystem: Environmental > Aquatic > Marine > Coastal | place: USA: North Carolina | collected...
GAATATACACTAAAAAAAATACGTTTGATGTGTTTTTATTTTTGTGTTCGGCTTCCTGGATGATCCCCAACCCACAACCAACGTTGGCCGGGCCAGAGAAGGCCGGCCGGCGACCCAAACGAGGATCAGCGATGGAAAAACCGTGTAGGGTAGGCATTGAAGTTCGATGATGACGTATGCTCGACGTAGGCAGTGTCTGTCAGAAATTCAAACACGAATTCTTCCGAACGAGAGAGAGTATCATTTTGTGTACGCATTATATGTCATAGGTCTACTTCTAACGACCGACTACATATTTAGAATTGCATTCACTCTCAATTCCATCTCGTGCTTATATATTCAAACTCTCTAATATAGAATTCTTACAATCATGTCCGCTGCCAAGGTTGTTGCAAATACAGTGGCAAAGAAAGCTATCAAAGGGGCAAAGCATTGGCCTCATCAAAGTCCTACATTTATGGTACGTAATATTTCAAGGAATGATGCAGGAGCAGCTACTTGGAGTAGATGTCATATACTGAGTATCATATTCCTATATTAGTTAGTACATTAGTATATAGGAATAGTATGCATCTACATGTATGAATGTATGTATCTATTATGCGTGCACTAACGGACTCACGGAACATTATTTTTTTTTCAATCGTTCCATTTCACATTTGATAGAAAGTTGTAGAAAACAACGTACCCATCCAAATATCACCAGAACATGATAAACCCATCGGTTCGTGGACATCCGATCAAATCAGAGCTGCAGTGACTGATAATGTCATGCTGACATGGGCACCAGGTAAGGCAAGACATAATACTCCCATCATTACTCGTGGGGAAGGTGTCTATCTCTACGATGATCAGGGGAATAAGTTTCTGGATTGGACCTCGCAGGCTGTTTGCTCGAATATGGGATATGATTTACCCAAGACTGTAATTGATGCTACCATGAAACAAATGACGGAATTGCCTTATGTATATGGAGGATTAGGTATTGTCGAAGTGAGAGCTAGATTATCAAAACTATTGGCAGAGATTTTACCTGGTGATCTGGAGGGAATGGTCTTCCCTTCGTCAGGATCAGAGGCGAATGAGGCAGCCATCATGTGTGCACGCAGGTATACTGGAAAGTATAAAGTTATCAATTGGTACAGGAGCTACCATGGAGGAACGACCAATTCACAACAAGCGACAGGGGACTTTAGACGTTGGTTTGGTGGAGATCATGTCCCCGGATTTGTCAAGGCTCCCAATCCCTTCCCTCTCTTTTGGGACCTTGCTGGATCGACAGAAGAAGAAAGAACGCAAATGGCACTGAATATGTTAGAAGAGCAAGTTCTAAATGAAGGACCTGATACGGTTGCCATGATTCAGTTTGAATCTGTTGTTGGAGGTGGAGGTGTTCTAGTCCCCCCTCCTGGATACATGCAAGGTGTCCGTGCGATTTGTGACAAGTACAATATTCTTTTACATTGTGACGAGGTCATGGTAGGATTTGGTCGTACTGGTAAACTCTTTGGTTTCCAACATTACGATGGGGTTGTACCTGATATCCTCACGGCTGCGAAAGGTTTATCATCGGCTGCTCTCCCCATATCCATGATGGCGGTTCGTAAGCATATTCAAGAAGCGTTTGATGATAAGCCACTCGGATGGGGATCTACATATGCGGCGCATCCAGTTGCTCTAGCATGCGCTTATGAAAATGTGAAACATTTGATAAAGGCAGATGTCATTGGTCATGTACAACGATTGGCTCCAAAATTTGAGGATTCCATGAGAACAATCGCCGAAAATCATCCTTGCGTCAAACAATACAGATCCATTGGATTGTTTGGATGCTTTGATGTTCATACTCCAGAAGGCAAGAACCCTCAACTTCAGCACACTGCCATCGACTCTGCTTTCGTCAAGTACAAAAAGGTACGATTTTGCAATAGGAATGTACATTTTTTTCGTCGAATGGCTCGATTCAATGTTCTTACAACTATCTTACACCATCTTACTTCATTCTGAAAAAGGCTTACACGGAAAATGGACTCATTGGTCTACTGAGACCTCCTCATTTGCACGTTGCTCCGCCTCTTATCATTTCTGAAGATGAGCTCATGGAAGGGTTTGAACGTCAGGACAAATCATTATATGCATTGGATGATGCGCTTGGGTTCTAATAGCTACTACTCAAATCGTATATCATCTCCACAATAACATACCACAACAAATAGTTCACAAAACATCTATTTTTTATTTTTCTCTGTGCTATTTGGAGGTTTGCTATTTTTCGAAATGCTAGTTAATGATCTGTTGAACTTGTCAAAATCCTCCTGTTGATATTTCATCTCCTTATCCCCTTTCAAGGCAGAAATTAATGCTGCCTCCACTTGAATCTGTAGAAACTTTGTAGCATTACGAATCGCTTCTGGAGAAGAAAAAACTTTGTTAACGCTATTGAGTATTTGGCCTCCTGAATATCCAATGGATTTCCTTGATAACAAATTAGAATCGATCTGAAAAGGTGCTGATGAGAATCCATTGCATTTTAAAGCTGAACGAATGAAGCTATCCCACATCAAGCCTCTTTCTATGTAACCTGGCATCGGTAAATGGACAAGGCGCTCAAAAAAGCCCTGTTTCTCTGGTTTTCCTGACTCTCCTTTCCACTGTAACAATTTAGGATCAATTTCCCAAGGTACACTTGTACAACCGACAATAAGAACCCTATCGTTGGTGATTTCTTGATTTTTGTACAGTAGCAAGGCTTTTTGAAACTTTGAATATATTGTTTCTGATGATGTCTTTTTCATAGGATAAAAGAATTGCTCGCAGTTGGATAAGTAGATGATAACAGGTTGGTAACTTGGATCTTTAGCTACGGAGAAAATCATGTGAACTAGTTTAATGATTCCATCAGTATCATTCCTATATGACTCAGGGATATGATTTGGATTCAACTCAATTATCATTGCCCCTATCTCGCAAGCAATAGCTCGAACTGCACTGAATTTTCCAATTCCATTCGCCCCATGTAAAAGTACCGATCGAATCATATGGCTTTCCTCTAACATCTCTTTGATTTCTTTTGAAATATTTGGGAGAATACAATAGTCTGTTAATAGCCGCTTGGCTTCTGAAAGGTTACCACTGGACGAGGAAGACGACATACCGTCGAGATCATGCGGATGAGAAATAAAATCATCAAAGTTTTCATATTTGGGAAGATGAATCATATTTCCTTCAACCAAAAGCTTCAACATTTGGTGGCTTTTCAGATCCTTCAGTCCTTCTATTTTGTCACCTGGTAGGCCTTTCACTTTTTTACTCTTTGAATTTCCTGATTTTCCTTTCGGTTTGGATTCTACATCTGCCTTTGATTTCTTTATCGCACTGCTGGTGGTCATATTTCGCATGCGCTCTAAATTCCTTTGTAGAACCTCATCTTCAGATATACGCAGTTCTTCAACTAGTTCTTTCCTGAGAATAGTGTCCTTGGCCAAAAGCTTTGAATACATCTGAGGCGAGTGGATATTATGGAGCCAAACGTTTTCGAATTGCTCGGTATCTTCCGTAATGGAATTGATAATGCGTTCGCTTTGTGAGATCTTTTCTTCTTGGTATCTTGTATAAAAGTCTGCTATACCAGGAATGTTATTAGTGGATGTTATGACGTTCGTAGCCCATTCTACACGCTCATCTCTTATTGTTTGCCGGATTTTTAGTCCCTCTTCTTTTCGAAGGTCATCTTTGAGGACACGAAGTGCATCATTGTACTCAGTTTCATTATTTATTCGTTCATCATTTAGTTTTTCAGTGTATTCACGGAGTTTCATTTGTAAGCAGTTCGCTGAATCATCGTTATTGAAAATTTCCATTCCAATCAACTGATGCACTTCCATCTTTTTGTTGTGCATATAAAGTCTCGCTAAATATCCTCTAAAATATCGTTGGATCATTACAGCTCTAGCTTCTAGATCAGTTTCTAAAAAGTTTTTGATAAAGTTGCAACTCAAATACTCTTTTGCCTCGTATTCCGCATCGATTCGAGGTGCAACTTCATGACGCATTACTTTAGATTTATGAGGGACATTGCATCTAAAACATTCTTCGACGAATAAATTTCTTGATGCTCGAATATTTTCTTCCTCTTCATGAAAGAATGATGGAATAGGCGTTATGATATCTCTCATCCATGAATGGTAATCTCTAACTTGAATTTGATGAGTGATCTTCAAGTCAACGATTCTGACGATGATAAGCGACATTGTCCTGAGGATTGCTTGTCTCTTTTGAGGATCGGATATACCCCCATTTACTTTATTTAGGTCGGATAATATTCTTGTATAGTGTAGGTACATCTGTATGATATCTTTGTCAGTTTCATTTTTCTCTAATCTGAGAACGTCTTTCAATGAGTTCATTGCATGAATCCATTTTTCTTCGTAATATCTAGAGAGAGATACAAAAGAATGACATTTTTAGAGCTATCCAGAGTGAGGTTCTGTAAGTTAAATTATATATCTCTTACCTTCTTGACATTCTAAATGAAAAGACCTTTTCCGGGCTTTGTGGTTTTGAATTTTGTGACCGTGTCAGCAAATAGAAAACATTTTGCATTTAGAGTTTACATATTTACAATTTTGAGAAGATATTTTTCTGCCAACCGAAGAAAAATGATATTTTTAGGCAAAGAGGAATCCTGATGCTCCTTCCTTAATAGCATACATGAGTTTTTCTCTCATTTCCTCTTCACTTTTATAAGTCGGTAAATCCAACGAATTAAAACAAGTATGAGCACTCATCAAAGCACCCTCCGAGCCGCTGGCTTTATGAATACTAAATTTTTGTATACCTCTCATACCCTGTAGCTCACTAAATCCATTTAAAGGAACCTTCGAACTTCCGGTAACGAACTGAAGAAAGGCAGCTTTGTCGCTCTTCGAAAGTGAAAATAAAATATTCCAAAACCAAACAATCTCTTTATCAGTAGGTCTCCAACCGTGGTAATCGGTGTTCTTCTTCAAATCTAAAATATCAATATCCGGCATTCCAGAAATGATCAACTCCAATTCTCTTGGATTAAAAATTGAAATCAATTCAGGTTTTACTAAATCGTAAAAACCATCCAAAAAGGCATCTACTTGCTTCTCAATTGAAGTGGTCATCCGATGCTGACAGACAAGATCGACATATTTTTCTTTATCCGATTCAGTGACAGGAACATTCCTTCCATTTGGGATTAAATCAACAGTCTGCGCTCGACCAAACCAATAAGTCACTGTCGAGAAAGTTAGTTCTAGCCCAATGTCTTCTAAATTATAATCCAAAATCATTTTCAAGTTCTTGTAGAAATCTGGATCAATTGCTTGCATATCATGATACGTTGGTTTCATACCAAGCATATGTTTGTACAGACTTCGCGTGAAGTGAGCATCTAATAGAAATCCATCTGCCACAGCCTTTCCAACTATCCTTCCGACGAATCTAAAATAATCTAAGTGCTCACGATTGATACTGCTCAATGGGTTTGGCTGAAATGTACATCCATCTTCAGTGGAAGTGAACAAGGCATAGTTAGGATTAAAAATCTCTTTAGCCAAAATACCAAAGAATTCTCTGGAAAGTCCACCTGCATCAACCCCTTCCTCATTCACAAAAGTTACGTGCAATCTTCCTCTCATTTCATCAGCCGTTCGAGGGTTCAGCTGGCGATATGCATCTTCAAAGACATACGGTCGTCTGATATTCAAACGTAGACTTCCATGCCTGCGACTCGCTTGAGCTCTCAACTTGCGAACTTGCTGCTTGAACCAGTGTCTCTTTACGTCAAAGTCAAGATAAGCGCAACACTTTGGAATCTGAACCAAAGCACGCAAGCCTTTATCAAGTAAAGTTGGGCTGCTTCGTAACAACGCATTCAACAAAACTTTGTTTGCCGATACAAACTTCAGAACTTTATCCCCGCCAACAAGTCTATCCGAATCATTATCATTCATATTTATCTGATCTGCACACTTTTCCTCTCTTTTTACAACGCAGGCATTTACAACGAAAAATGCCTCAATACTAGGCAAAAATCTAGTGAGCAAGCCTGCAACAGTGTTCTGTATTTTTTTACCACCACTCAATTCGTCTTCGTCGGCGTCATCATCACTGTCTTTCTTGTCGTCATCTGCTTCCTTTGTCAAAGTATCAACTCCTTCCAAGAATGACACAACATTGAGACATGACGTAAGCTGTTCCCACACATTATCAAGTTCAATTTTTTGTAAGATGGATAAAAGTTCCTGACTAACAGATCTATTGTCATCCCTCTTGGTGTCATTAACTTCTTGGGATGAATTACATAAAGAGAACAGAGTTTGCAAAACTCTCAATAATTTCAAATCGGTACTGGTTGTCGACAAGGTTACAGCACTTGAAGCTGTTCCAATATTTAAAGTCGGTTTCTCATTTTCTAACTCATGCACATCACTTGATTGCATTTGGAGATGTGCACGATGATTCTGTGCAGCTAATTCAAGTTGAATCTTTAAAGAGCGCAAATCTCGAACAGATGCTGTCCCAAGCTCTTGAGCCACATATGCGAGTTCATCGAGAATACATTTTCGATTTTTCTCGATCCGACTTAATCTTCTCACAATACTGCTGACCTTTCCAAAAAGTGCATCTTTGCAGCTATCAAGCAGTAGTATCGAGCACAACAGCTTCAACATTTTTGGAGCAACCACGGTGCGTGGAACTATAACGTACTCCTTTCCCGAAGCCGCAGCAACTTCAATATCTTTGTTCGATGGGTCTATAACACTATCGCGATCATGGAAAACATATTCCAAAGGAAAACAAATATTGTCGATAACACCAAGTAATTCTTCTAGACTAGATGTACTCTGCGAATATGCAGGTTTCCCCATCAGACTTAATATCGTATCGAGGCATGTATTTTTGGAGTCACCATTGTCATTCTCACTATCGAAGTTGCTTAGAATGTCCACTGGCATCCTTGTGCCATTCTTTGTCAAAGAAAGCAAAGTTCCAATCAATCTTCTGCACACTACAGGTGGTAAACTTACACCGTGATTCAACGAGCCTCTGGAGCTTATCGGCAAATTCAGTGCTATTGCACTGGCGGCACTAGTGACCTGGTTTTTAGATGAAAAATTTGTAAGTTCTGATTCACCATAGGTAGATTCTGGAGGAGGTCCAATTAAAAATTTTGAGAATGACATATCCACTTCCGATGAAACTCCAAGACCTTTAATTGCCTCGATTGCATAACCTGGTTGATCATTGAGTAATGCTATGAAGACAATCGCTAGAATTTTACGAATATCTGGATGGAAACAAAGATTCAAGAATAGTTTCTGAAGCAACCGTTGAGGACGTACTGGAGATAAAAGAAACATAAGATCAATCAGAGATTTGAGTGATTCGGGTGTTACCAACTGGCCTGCTAGGGCCTCTGCATTTGGTGGTACATATATCACTGTTGATCTGTTACAGTCGACTCGAACCTGAGATTTCTGTTTCTTCTTTGGAGTTCTTCTTGTGGACAAATCTTGCCTGCTTTGCCTTGAGCGTTCGCGTGATTGTGACACACTAGCAATGGCCCCGCGAGACAACAGCGCTCTCTCACGAATCACTTCCGCTTCAGTTCTAATATCTGGTGGAAGACCATTCAAGAAGTCATCATCTGCAGTCAGTAAAATTTCTTGTCTGAGATCTGGTGCAAGAGACGCTATGAAACTTGCAGGATCCATCTCCTCAGCTCTGGATGGATCTGCTGGTTCACTAACCTCCTGGTTTGTGCGATTTCGTCGTTCCTGATCTAGAACCTCGAGCCTCATTTCTTCGGGAAGGGCTGCCAAGGCCACTGGGTCAAGCGAGGACGATTCACCTAGTTCAGAGGCAAGGGCTGATGATGCTTCGTGTTCTTGTACGATTTCATGTTGCATTTCTAACGGAAGTTGAGAGAAGACTTCAGGATCCATTCCCGGAGGACATATAAGACTATTATCAACAGCATTGATACCTTCTGTCGATTCGTTTCCATTACCAGCCGCGGCGAGATTGCTACCATTATTTTCATGTTCTGCTTCTGAGAAAGTGTTTCCGTTTACACCTTCACAAGCTTCTGTATTAATAGTGGTAGATATCTCCATATTCTCATTAACATTATCTTGAGCAGATCTTACCGCTAGGTCATTTGTCGAATTTTCAGTAATCGCACTCTCGTAAACTACCGGCTCTTGGTGATGGGCTTCTGCTGGAGCTTCACCAGCGTCATCAAGAGGCTCTCCTTCACGTTCGTCAACATTCGACCCCGAAGCTTCCAAATTAATATTGATGTCATTTTGATCATTTCCCTCGACTGGTGCACCTCTACGAGAACCAGCTGCAATAACTCGATTGATGAAATCAGTGATATCATCTTGTGATGCAACTGCAGAGTCATTGGCGTCCTCTTGTCGTTGGTTTCGAGTTTGTGAAGTGAAAGCATTTAAAGTTCTTTCGAATGCCAGACTAAATGCCGATGCTCCTTCTGACTCCATTACTTCGTTTTCTGCTGCATTTCTGTTTGGACCGAGCCTGTCTACGAAACGCCCCAAGCGTGTAATATTCCCACCTGACCCTGAAAAAATCCATCCTCCAAAGGGGTCACTGGATATGATTCGCGATCGATATGACCCATTCTCTTCATTTCGACAAGTGATTGAAATAAGCGTATTTAGAGGGGGTAGACAAATCCCAGATAAAAGCACATGAGATGTTTCAGACAATCTTGGTGTCGTGTTCGCAGCAGGACCACCAGGGAAAAGCTCAGTCTCCATAACAGAAGGAATACTAAGAAGCTGTCGGTTTGTATCATCCATATCATCAGGTTTCGAAAGAAGATCGTAATACAATCTACTAGATCCGATCACTAGCCCACCGTACAAATATTCCATGAAATTGATATCAGAAGCTCTGCCGGTATTGTTGATTTGAGCAAATCCATTATCGGGAGGGGACAGTTGATGGATTACTGGTACAGAATCAACTTCGTTTGAGTCTACGGGAATTCTGTTAATCGTGACGCCTTCTCGAGTATGCCTCGGAATAAATTCCATTTGATGCATCTGCCTAGAAACCGGAATACCAATTTGTTGAAGCTGTTCAAGAGCTTGGAAAGGAATTTCACCAGATTGCAGAATATTACCCAAAACAGATGCAGCCGCTTCGATCATACCAGTTGGCGCTCTTGGTCTCCCAACAGGAAGAGCTAGTCTGGAAGTACTGAAGAGAGATTCAAATCCTAAGCCAGAACCACGTTCAACATTTGTCCAGTCCTCTTCTTCTTCAACGTCCACAGCTTCTTCGTCTCTGACGTCTTCATCTTCTTCGAAAAACTCATGATTCTCGTCTTCTTCTTCAATATCGTAACCAAAAGCATCACCATTATTTTCATGATCTTCATCGTTATTCACTTCCTCATCTTCATCAACAATACTGTCATCATCGCTATTATAATCGTTTTCGTCGACTTCGATAAGATCATCTTCGTCGTAAGATTCCATTATTTCATTTGAATCATTCGATGACTCCTCCTCACTTTCATCGCTTTCGCTTTCCGATTCTTCTTCGCTTTCGCTCATAAATTCTTCTCCTTCGTCAGATGTGTCCATCATGATAACGTCGTCTGATGTCTCACTGTCGTCATCAATTCCAGTAGACCTAGATTCATCATCCTCGTCATCCTCAAGGATGATGCCGTGTTCATCTTCTGCACCTTCAGAGATATGATCAGGATCGAACCCAGCATCAAACATAGCAATATCTGAAGCTTCGTGGGTTTTCTTTTCGTCTCTTAGATCACATCGATTTTTTTCTTTGTCGGCCAATGTTTGAATCGCGTCGATTACAGTGCGGCGCGTAAAAATTTCAAGCGGTTTCAAGAGGTTTGCTGCTACCACTGCTGCGAGGGGGTGATCAAGCTTTATGAGTTGTACTGTATTCATTAATGTACATGCCATGTCGCATTCCATCATAACTTTAATAACATCCAAACTTAAACATGAGTCGCTTTCGTGTCCACTGTTATTTCTTCTAGGAGCAGCAAGTCCAAGGCAAAGTTCTCCCCATGACTATAAAAGTGAAAAATGTTAATGAATACATTGTGAACAATTCTAGGTATCGAAATTAATAAAACACTCACCTGTAATGATCTCATGAAAGTATCATCATTCTGATTCATACGAATTTCACCAAATGCATGAGATAACTCTGATAACACTTTTCGTCGACCCTCACCAGGACGAGCAACTATTGCAACAAGTGTTCGTGCACATGATTGGGCAGTTCTCAAACCTAAATAATAATGGCGCTTTCGAGAATCCAATTCAAAACCGCATTCATCATTATCTTTTTTTTCTAACAGCTTTGTATTTTCGCGAGGTTGGGGAAGTATTGTATGTAGGAAGTATGCAATCAACGACCGATTATTGTTCTTTTTCCCAAGCGTTGCTGTTCGGTTATTATATAAAGCAGGTGCACAAGAGGGAATCAACAGGATCAAGTCACTTAGTATTTCAAAGTATTCAAAGACACACAGAAACGGAATATTCTCGGCCTGAGATAACTTTACATGCCTTTCATACGATTTAATCAACTCATTGCATATGGACGATATGATGTAGTTCGATGGGGAACCATTCAAATGTATTTCTTTCTCTATTCTTTCTTTGTTAGGAGTCTTCCTCTCGCGACGATGATAAGACGCTTTCTCTTTGTATACCTTTTCATTACTCTCGACTCCTTTTTCAACTTCTTTCGGAGGTTTTACTGGAGTCTTTGAAGACGAAACAGTCTTGATAGGAAACTTTGATTCATGGGCACGAAAACACTCGTTCAAAGCTTTGGCGTTCCTCAGCCGTGACTCGGGAGGTAAAAGACTTACTCGAGCTTCGACGTTATTTCCAATAGCACTAGGAGCATTCGTAATGGTAATGGTAACAGCAGCAGCACGCATAAATAACTGAGGATCTCTACAGATGTATTTCGTCATGGCTTTCAGAAAGGACTTGACGGGAGCGTCGCATTTACCACCCATATTCTTCTTTGAAAGTCTTGTTAGTGACTTCTTTATTTCACTTTCAAAAAAAGAGACAACAGTAGCTTCATCTTCTAGCATACGACTAAAAGCAAGTGTCAAGAGAGAAATATGCCCCTTAAAGCGGTTTTTTGAGGATAGGGAGAGAAGCACTTCAACGCCGCCCATTTGAACACATCGCTTTGCGACTTTCGGAAAGGACAACACTCTTGTGAGTAACAGAAGAACCGCATGAGTAGACTGCGCAGTTAGTGCTTCCTCTTTTCGTGCATCGCCTTTGGATCGCTTTTTCTGCCGTAAAAGCTGAAGGCAAATTGTAAGACAGTGATCTGCTGTTTCACTGGTTATCAACGGCGCAAAAGCTGGAACTTCAGAAAAGGCTGCAATAGATGAATTCACATCTTCTTCGTTGCGACCCAATGCTCCTTTTTGTGTCAAGGCTGCGTTGATACGTTTTGATGTCTTTTGCAATATTTTTTTTTGCTTCTTGTGTTCATGACAAACTTTCTCTAACTCGTTTGCGCGTTTATCTTCCTGACTTTTAGATCGGGAAATATCAGAGGGGAGTGAGACAGGCTTAGCCATTACTTCCACAAACAAAACAGCTGGCGAAAGCCATAGTGGTATTTCTGCAGAAGAATTGTTCTTCGATACTGAACGTATGCACTGAACAATCATCTTAACTAAATTTCGTTCCAATACAAGAATGCGCGTTCCAGGCAAAGCTCTTAAAAGTATAACAGTTACATGACACAGCGATGCAAACGATACACTCATTCCATCGCTTGATTTCGAATCCGAATCTTTGGATCGTGTCATGATGTCAGTGATCCTTACTAATTGATCTAAGTACTTTGCAACGAGCATTTTTCTGTCAAAATCATACCGGGAAAATGTTTCAAATAGGAAAGATGCAATTGTAATTGCAGATGTCTGCGATTCCTTTAGTTCACCGACTTTTGTATGATTTTCGATGAAGTGATTTTCTGATCCCAAAAGGTCTAAGCTTTTCGTAAATAAACTGTCTCTCAAATACTCAAATTGCTCTGATATAAGCTCGATGGATACTTTGTCATGACGTGCCTCGACTGCCGTTTTCGTGTGAGACTCTGGAGCATCAGATGATCCTTCACTTAAATCGCCGTCATCCTTTTCTAGTAGCTGATTTCTTTCTCTGGGTATTGATGAAACTAACCTTTCTTGTGCTAAAGAAAAGGGAATGACACTATCTGACGTTCTACTCTTGACATCTTTTCGATCCATCGATTCTTTTAAGCAGTGCATTGTATCCTTAACCAAGCCCAAGATGGGATTCAAGAGATGCGCAGGAAAATGTCTCAGATGAGGATTTTTCCAGATGTCAATTGTAAGGGCACTGATATGACTATGCACAGCAAGTGCAAATGGACTTTGACGGAAAGAATATATAAGATTTGTATTTAACTGAACCGTGCCTCGTTTGGATCGCATGAACTTCAAAAAAACATGTTTTTCCATCTTTCCTATTACCTCACTCATTGATGATTCAATAGACAAAGTCTGAGATGAAAGGCGTCGTAAGAGTGAGAGTGCTGATGGTAAACTCGATGCGATACTACGAGGAACGCAATGTGATGGGCATAATTTCGTCGAACGACCCTCATGCATTTGCGCTATTTCATGTGCGCTGGTTAACATGAGCACACGAATCGCCTCGTAGAAACCAACATTACTCTTAATAATGTTGCGTTGGCTCTCCTCGAAAATCAATTTGTTCTTTTCAATAGCCTTTTGGGAATATTGATCTTTCAACTGATCGTTGATTTTCGTAAATTCAGCAAATTGGTACCCTTCATCATCTCTTTTCGCTGGCTCACGCTCCTCCAGATCGAGGCAAAATAGATCGAAAGCTGTGAATGATTTTATTTTCGAAAACTCATATTCTGGTGATATAAGAAAGCAGTCGTGCATCGAATCATTAAAAAGCACGTTTGCTAATAGGAGAACATTTAGGACTTGTTTTTCACGTCTTTCTTCATATATACAAGAATGAAAAATACTAAGCATATTCCCCAAAAACATGCATACACCGCTTTGACAGGTCAAAATATCAAAACAATCATCACCATCATCTAACGCAACGCGGAAATTCTCACGCAAAAAGTCACCGACATGACAAACCAATTTCTGTAAGCGATCAATATCACTGTTTCGATTATTATCGTAGTGTCGCATACCGACCATGATAACTCGACTTATACTTGAATAAAGGTTGCATTGGCTACTCTGAAGTCGAGCTAACACAGACGCAGTGATATTGCATAAATCCGGGACACCACAGTACGAAGACTTTTTCGTCTTAATATAGTGCTTCACTTTCTTCGAAGGTGACTTTCCAAGACCGCTGATCTCAATTACCTCTGTAATTGGTTCACGACCATGACCTCTAGTTTGTTCACTAATCCAGCCACGATCTGTTCTATACCGCATGATACCGGAGCGGTTAATACATCGCTCATACGCTTCAACTTCCTCGCCCATTTCCAAACCACCGACACTAGCACAAGAGTCAATATCAATGCCATCCCGTACAACAGCTCCATCAGAACATACGATACGTAAGACGTACTTTGACGGGTAGCAATCTGATTCTTCTGGTGATTTCCATCTTTCAATTTCACGAGTTTCAAAATCTTCTGACGTTCGAATATTGCACATTTCAAAACTTGCAAACCTAAATAGAGACGAAAGACGGTCCATAACTTGGAGAAAGTTGTTTGATCCAATTTCTTTTTGCCAGTCGATCCGATCCCGGTTTCGCCACGACATAATATCAGGACTCCGTTGACATGCTATCCGAATGACTGCTGACAATAGTTGTGAAAGCCATTCTACATTTAAAATAGATTCGTAGAAGCGAGGTAAATACTTCATGTGACTATCACCTGTGTCCACGAGATGAAGAGGGACTTTCGGTATTTTCTCTGCTATTCCAACCAAATTAGAAGGTTTTAAAGATTCTTTTGATCCGGCATTACCCTTCAATTGTGAGATGTTTTCGATACAATCATCTAGAGATTTGTCCAGGAATGTCTTTATCATGACAATCATCGTTGATGGGTTATCATTTACTGCAAGTCGTTTCACCGCTGTTGTAAAACTCATAGATATGGAAGAGTGACTGATATTTGCAACGGAGGGTGAACTTTGACTACTAAGATGAGCCAGCAACTCATGACCTCGTAGCATGAGATGAGGATATAGGTTCAACAAAGACCGATGTCCCCCATATTCAAGAAATGGTGCACAATGCTCTTCAGTACGCAATATTTGTTCTAATAGCTGGGCAACATTATTTCCGTAATGCATTAGGCAAACTCGAGCGTTTCGTCGTTCTTTTATCGAAATAGTAGAACCGTTGAACTGCGATTGATCTTCGGCAGTTGATATTTTACGTCCGATAAATTCAACACGGTCAATCATCTTAACGAAAGCGTTCATTGCAAATGATTTGATAGATGGAACGTGCCTTATCAGTTCATCAATCCCCCCACCAATCGCAGAGGCAATTTCATTTAACAAACATCGATTATTTGGCATGGCGAACCTGGGAGAGCACAAAATTCCAAGCAAGTCCGGAATCGGATTTACCTCAATTACTCTCTTACGTCCGTCTTCAGTGAGACAAAGTGCAGAAAGCATGTTTGGAAGGGACGTGATGAGCTCTGAAGAACATGGGATGTTTGCTTCGTGCCAAGTTTCCGAATCGACACTATGAATTTTGAATTCAGTCAAGTTTGAATCATACACGGATCCTTTCATCATGACGAAAAAAGAATCAGCGAGACCGCTCTCAAATACAAAATGGACGCTTTTTGGATCTGAGTTCATAATATCTGTGAGTAGCGTTATTGCCAAAGCACCAATAACTCCTCCATATGTATTCACATATCGAAGTATTTTTTTCATGACCTCCGTCATTTCTGGCTTTTTTAAAACTTCAGTCGCACTAACATTTGGCGAAGATGATCTCGAGTTTGTTTCTTGATGATGCAAAACTATGGTTAGACAGTTCAAAATACTATAAAGCATAACTCTCTGAGAAGCTTGAAGTCGAAAGTACTGTTCTGGAAGTCTGTTATTATCATCATTCTCTCCATTCATCGGCAGAGTTGATAAAAATTCAGCATAGAGTAATGCGGTCAATAGGTCCACAGTTTTCAGCTCATGAAACGCCAACAGTGCAGGGTTGTGAATGACTATAGCACCTTCTAAAACTTGAATTGACAATGACGTGATAAACCTTAACATATTCCTTGGATGTAAACCCTTTGGTGCATCATCTTTAGGATGTTTCATATCCAGCTGAGCAAGACGCGTCGAAAGTACAATGTTATTCACAATTGCCGGTACAAGTCCACAGTCTGTTAACGCAGGGGTGCCGCTTGTAGTCGCAATGATCGATGTTGCGAGTGATAGAATAATTTCAATAAATTCAAGTGCTTTATCTTGTTCATCTGGATTATGAACTCGAGGAGATATAGTCGCCTCGACAAAACTGAGACCAGAGTCCAGATTTAATTTTTCGATATCCAAAGAAGACTCTGTTTGGGGGGTATCTTGTGACGGCACATCCACGTAGTCAGACATGAAAGAATTAAGAGAAGCTAAGGCATATCGAATCAGTGTGGGCAAAAGACCCAAAATCTGTCCCTTCGCCACTCCCAACTCCGTCAAAATATTAGTCTGCTTTGCTATAGAACTAAGTCCAGACATTAGTCTTTCATCTCTACGAGCAACAATAGCATTTAAAGTTTCTAAAGCAGCTACTCTGATGCTAAATGGTATGGAGTGAGAAGCCGTAGGCTCCACTATGGATCTGATGGCAGCTGTTTGTCTTTGATGAAAATCAGAATGTATCAAGGCTCCCATTTCTGAGATAGAATGTGATGAAACCAATGGTTTCAATAAATCTGCAATTTCAGAGCAAAGCTCTGGTTGCGCATGAAAATATCCCGCAAGAGCTTCCGTTGGATGCACATATAACAAAGCTGTAAGTGCGTAAAGACGACGTTCTATAGCACGTACACGAGTCTCTTGACAGTGAAATTCCTTTGCAAGTCGGATATGAGACAATAAACCAAAAGCCTTTTCGGTAGCAATCTTATCTCGCCCTCCAATTTGTTCCAAACATGAGAAAAAAAGCGACGCTGTCGTTTTGGTACGAGCAGAAGCAGACATTTTTCGGCGTTTTTCAGTTTGACGTTCTGGAACAGACTCCTTTGGCATGGATACAATATCTTGTGCTTCGAGCTGAATATTAATTGTTTTATTTGATGATGGTGATAGAAAATCATAATTTACTTCTCCTGCATAGACAGGTAGAGATCCTTGTCCACCATGTCCAGGGGAGTCATCAAATGTCACACATTCAAAGAGTCCAAGACCGCATCCTCTCGTACCCCATCCACGAGCAAGAACCATGAGACGGGAGTGGACAATAGCTGAAGAAGATGGTGAATGCAAAATAGTGGTATGCATTCCCGATTCTTGAGTTTGCATTCGATGAAAAAGAGGAAGAGATGCGAGATTGGAGAGTACCTTTAGCGCAAGAGAAGCGATTCCATCATCTGCAGCTGCAAGTAAATCTGATATTTCATCGACTGAATTAAATATCGATTTATTATAGGCGTGTCTCAAAAGTGTTGAGAGGAACTTCAAGATTGTTGAAACAGCATGGATTACACTGGCTGGTACCTGGTTCACTTGATCCTCAGATTCAGCCTCCTTCCTATACTCGTTCGGTTCCTTATTTGGATCATTCGAGGCAATCAATAATAATCCCGGGTATTTGATCATAATTTGTTGGAGGGCAGCGTCCATAACATTGAGAGGAGCAATCCATTCGTAAAGATCCGCCTAATGAAAAAAGTTTCAACGTTACACAAGTGAGTGAAAATCAATATCTTTTAAAAAAAAGATGTTTCAAAAATTTAAAACTGAATCCACCAATTCAATAACTAACTTACCAATTCTTGGAATCTCCATTTAGGACATCGCTCAAGTTCAGCAACGAGACCATCGACATCGACTGGAGTTGTGGTAGTTGATTCCAAATGATGATCATCTTTCACAGAAGAGGAGACATCGAATGCTCTCAGTCTTGCGAGAAAATCCAGTAAATCCGGGTCGTCAATTACTTGTGGCTGTATTCCTGTAAGCGTTGCGGTTATTGGTGCCATCGAATGTGTTTCTATCTAAATAATGTGATTCCTCTTGTCGATGGTAACAAACTCTAAAACACGACAAGTTTTTAGAGGCCAAAAGAAAGAAGCGTCCGCTCGTAGCTCGTAGCTCGTAGGGTTGTCGTGAGGATTTATTTAGCGTACTTTATTTCCAGCAGTAAATGTTTTAGCGCATTTTTTGATTCATTGATTGATTATATTGATTGCTACCAACTATCTACTATCTACTTACTGTTCATTAACCGTATTGAATCACAAGTTGCGAACAAAGCCATAGACTAAAAATAGTTTGTTGAGTATGAAAAGAAGAAGAAAGAACGAGAGAAAGGATGTCGATCCAATAGATGAACAAGAACAAGAAATGATCATACTTGATTTAGAGAGACAGTGCATAAAAGACACGCAAAACACGTCCAAGTTGTTATCTTCTATTTGTCATGTGTTGGCAGTCATAAGTTTAAGCACGTTTCCATACCTGTATCATCGTTCCTCGAAAATGTTCCCTGTCAATGCGTGCATTGTGCACGTTGTTGCTGGTTATATTGCGAACAGCATCGTGCGCTATGGAAATAATGATTTTGACTCCTCAAGAATAAATACACTTGGGTACTTGGGTATTATAATGACTTTATGCCCTTTCCTTCTTCAATATTTCTTACCAATGGCTGATGAAGATCAATTGATTATTCATTTACTTGCTACAAGCAACATTCTATCAATAATGACAGTTTCTTATATGAGAATTGAAACGAGAAAGTCTTTCCATCAACTGAATGAGCTGAAATTTGCTCAATACAAACATAAGTCATTGTAACACCATAATGAAAAAAATATAATCTTTTTAAAAAAAAAAAAAAGACAATACA